>Ga0224557_1000876_pt1 | contig 31199 bp, 36 predicted proteins | sample 714S31014metaG_FD_180677 | JGI IMG/M metagenome (GOLD analysis project Ga0224557, IMG submission 180677) | Peat soil microbial communities from Stordalen Mire, Sweden - 717 S3 10-14 | ecosystem: Environmental > Terrestrial > Soil > Wetlands > Peat | place: Sweden: Norrbotten County, Stordalen... | reverse complement strand
GATCAAGGCACCATTCTTAAAAAACATCGTCAGGAGTAAAAAATAGGTTAAAAAGCGAGTTCTAGCTCTTCTTTGCACCTGGATAACCCGCTAATCCGTTTTGCTGTCTGCAGGGCCGCCTGTTGAGGCTGTGCAGGGCGTGCACTTGTGCGGGGCACCTTTGGATTGTTTCTCCTTAAATGTAGACCACTTGAACCTTTGGGTGTTCTTTGCGAAGCTCCTCGCATAGCGCGTTGAACTTACCCTCGGTACCGGGGAACGGGTCTACTAAGATGATATCTACTTCGCAATCTTGAATACTGAACTCCTGAAAATCACCGTGATAAAGCTCTATCACGCCGTTATCGGTAGTAGCTGTGCAGAATAGTTCAGGGGTTTTATCTGACTCTCTTTTGGTCGTTGACGCGCGCTTTATCATCCGTATGCCGAGTATTCTTCTGTTCACCCGCAAGTTGAGATACGCATTCTCCACCGCAGGCAGCCAAGCGTCGTTTAGAATTACTCTTTGAGCGCCCATGAGCACACTCATAAGACCGAGGGAACCTGGCCCGGCGAGTGCGTCAAGCACGACGCGGCCCGATACTGGAAGCGCTCCGAGTTTTGCCATCTTGATCGCATTGTCGTATTCTATATGAATCTTTGATTGGCTCTTGTATATTAGGATCCGCCCATAAGCTGAAGCGACTAGGTCGGCTCGGATGTCGCAACCCGCCAAGACGCGACACGTGTGCGGCTGGGCTTGGCTGTGAGCTAGACCGATTACTCGCTTTGTATCTCCAAAGATCACTCCTGCGACTTCAGGTACCTCTCGGAGAATTCTGTCGCTCGCATCTGCAATAAGTCGTTGATTGGTCATGAGAAGCAGGTTGTGGTATCCAACATGTGGCGGAGCGTATGTAGGGACGCCTGGTGACAACAGCGGGGTACCTACTTCTCGAAGCGACAGCTTTGGTCGATCTTTGCGCCGAACCGACGTGGCGAGTATGTGTGCCATCACGGCATCAAGGGGTCTTCTTCCACAGTTAGTGCACGTCAAATCGTTAAAATTGATGTCGGACAAATTGATTTCATCTGTTTTCTTAAGAACCAAATCGTGACATGCCTGACACTTTGCGTACATTGTAGGGGCAATTTCAAGGACGTGCTCGGCAGAAGTCACGCAGGAAAGGCTGCCGCAACTCGGGCAACGAAATCTCATCGCATTTGTTTTATTCTCTGCGTTATATAATGCTGTAGCTTGGACAGCTCAAGCGCCGAATCAAATTTGTTAAAGCGCGAACCGAAAACAGGATCTTTGCGAATCTATAAATCGCGGGAAGCCGGGGCGGCCAAGGGCCCAACATAGGGCGAGCTGAATGAACAGAACTCGCAGATAAAGCGCAAGAGGAAAATCGCCTATTGAAAAAAAGTGGACCGGTCGGGAATTGAACCCGAGGCCTCTACCATGCCAAGGTAGCGATCTACCCCTGATCTACCGGCCCTTCTCTGTGCTCAGTTTGCCTTTAGTAGACTGCCCGAACACTTCAACAGCGTTTTTGGCTCAATGCATATAAGCATTACTTTGCGAGAAAGAAAGATTCGCGCGTCGCCGTCTGCTTAAGGAGCACACAAGAATTGTTATATAATGCATTGACCTATAGGCATTGCGCTGCCAACGAATGGGCCCGTAGCTTAGCCAGGTTTGATTCCATCCTGTTTTATTTCAGGACGGAGAATATGCACACGGCTGATAACCGTGAGGTCAGGCGTTCAAATCGCCTCGGGCCCATCATTTTTGACTGCGCGAGACTGCAGTTTATACGCCAAACCTTCACATATGGCGACGACGCGTTGATCGTCGGTTTTTACTACGATCTTATAAAGCGCGGTGCTTTTTCCCGAGCTCTCTTCCACAGCCTCTGCTACCAGCTGTGTGTTAACTTGGACTGGCCGTCGGTACGCGATGTGGAACGACAATGCGACTGCCGTCTGATCATATGAGTTACAAGCAGCTGCAAATGCTGCATCAGCGAGCGAAAAAATCAAGCCTCCGTGCGCAAAGCCATTAAAATTGAGCATTTGTTCAGCAACTGTCAGGTTCGCTTGAGCGTAGCCTCGTTCGATTTTTGTAATCTGAATTCCTAAAAAGCTCGAATAGCGGTCGCTTTTCAGCTTTCCGAAGACGCTGCCGAGCTCATTATTTTGAGTCTTTCTTCCAGGACTCATTACAATCAACTACCATACGCATTCTTGTCGCTCTGACGTTCAGCTGCACCGGCCCTGTCTATCCGCGTACACCAATTTACGGGGCTGGTCTATGGGCCGAAACCGCTAAGCCTTAGTGTACGTGTATTTTTGGTTTAAAGGGTTCCGTATCTACTGTACGAGCTTACTCTGGCCTAGGCGCGGTTTTCGCAAATATTTCATCTATCTTAGCTGCCACTATGAAATCGTTTTCAGACAACCCCCCTATGTTGTGGGTCGTAAGATTGATTCGCACGTAGCTGTAGGACACGAAAATGTCTGGATGGTGCCCTTCAGCTTCTGCCAGTTGTGCCACTTCATTGATGAAGCGCATCGACTCGATGAAGTTTTTGAACTTGAAACTTCGCACGATCTTTGTTGTGTCTTCCAGCTTCCACTTGGGCACCATGGGTAAGAGTCCATTGATGGTCTCCAGGTCAAACGGTTGCGTGCCGACTTCGCACGGTACGCAGTGTTTCTCCGTTAGACGCGAAGCGTCGGTAGTCCCTTCGTTGCTCATCTTAAACACCTTCTGAGTCTTGCGTCGTTGTATCGCTTAAGGTTATTGGAAACTGTTAGTACGACACTTGAGTGCAGGAGCATGTGACCTCGTTTGGGGACCAGAATTTTTTTGTAGTGAGTTTCTGCACGAAAGCGCTAAAAAAAGCTTTGTCGCGCGTGCATTATCGCGCCGGACCATTGGCGCGTTTGCCAGTTACTGCCTCCTCGCTCACACGCGGAAAAGCTTGACCGGGGTGCTCAATGCCCCGGATTTCTGATTGGTGTACAGCAAGCGGGTCTTTTCGAAGTAAACTCTTGCAGGCGAGGGCCGCTGGCAGAGTAAATCTATTAAGGCTCAACGAGCTCTTAAGAAATACGTTAAGTGCAAACTAGCTTGTGCCTATGAGAGTGTTTTATGCTGCTAAGCCTGCTGAATTTGAAGCAGCGCTAGTCGAAAAAGGAGTGAGCTTCGAGCACCCGGACGATGACCGCGTGCAGTTTCGCGTTGCGGATAATGACGTAGACGTGGTGGAGAAAATTGCGCGGCGACTGACGATTTACGTCTATTTGAAAGACGATTACGTTACAAATGCGGCGGCCCTTGGCGATCGTTATAACGATTCGGTCAATAGTTCAATTGAACGATCCTCTCGCGATCGTGCCGATCAGGGATAATCGCCGTGAGGCCATATGCGGGGGGTGCGATTCGAACGCACGAACTCCTACGAGAATAGGCCCTGAACCTATCGCCTTTGACCTGGCTTGGCAACCCCCGCGCTTAAGGCGTCCAACTGTGTGATTTACGCCGTGATATATACGTGTTGCTGCCATCGCCGAGAACCGAAAAAAGCTTTCAACTGGGTGTTTGAGGGCAGCTCAGATGCCGCCTCGCTGAGATATTGCCGCAAGCGTTTCTTTGGCTGCTGACAATAGCTAAATTGAATGATAATTGCTAGCCCACTTATCAGCGCGATCTTTCTCAAGAACGGCATCGAAGCCCACACTATATCTTTATACGTATTTAGATAAAGCAACGCATTTGTTTTGTCTGGCAGCGTTGATTAGCCGTTGTCAACGAAAGCAACTTGAGGTTTCGTAGTGTTCACCAAAATTGGTTCACGGCTTGCCCCTGCAGCCGACCTAGACACGGACGGGAGAAACCATTAACGTGAAAGGAATCCCTTTCGCTTCAAAAAAGCTTGCCCTGGAGACCGCTTTCGACTTACAGTCCCCTTGTGCGGTTTTAGCACGTCGCTCTGCGTGGGAGGTACCGCACAGCCCCGAAGACTTGAAAATCATATGCGCACTGAACGTGAGCGTCGACATATTGCTCGATTCCGCTCCCATTTCTCCGGAGCGACGCTGCAACGAGTTTCACATGGTTTGTAGGCTTGGTCGGCATCTCATAGAAGCGGTAGACCTCTGCGAGCAAGATCATCGTGTTTGGAAAAAGAATCAACAGGATCCAGACGGCAGCAATAGCTTTCTTGTGATGTAAAATCAGCTTCACGCTCGTCTTCAAACTGAGCACTGCTATCTTTATGTACGATATACCAATTATTAAGACTGTGCCCCCCGATAAGCACGGGGTACGCAAACAGCTATGGAAATTGTGGTTTTGAGAATGGGTCATCGCATCGATCGCGATCGACGCGTCACCACGCACGTGGGTCTGTGTGCCAGAGCATTAGGAGCCCAAGGAATGCTTCTCGCAGCTTCAGACCGCTCTGTCGTTTCAACAATACGCGATGTAGTGCAACGTTGGGGGGGGAACTTCTGGATTCGCGATAACGCCAACTGGAGGCGAGAGATCGTAAAATGGAAGCGAGAAATGGGCACGGTCGTGCACCTGACCATGTACGGAGAGAACCTTCCAAACGCGATCGGCCAACTCAAAAGCGAGAAGCTTATGGTCGTCGTAGGGGCTGAAAAGGTACCCCCAGACCTCTACCGACTCGCGGATTACAACGTAGCAGTCACGAATCAACCGCACTCGGAGATAGCAGCCTTAAGCGTCTTTCTCGATCACGTCCAGGGGGGGCAGGAGCTCAAGGCGGATTTCGAAGGGAAAATGAAGATCATCGGCAACACGGGTAACAAGGCAGGTGTTAAGCGTTCTGAGCAGATCAACTAGCACTGCCGGTCGAAGCGGTGGAGACCAGCGGATCCTTGTCATGGGATACAACACAAGGCATATAATATGCTCTGCAAAGCGAGCAGGATACTATGTCGAGTCCGTAAGCCATTACAAAGATCGTGACTTGATCAAATGCGGTGACGTAACGCGTTTCATAAGAGACGAGTTCCCTGGAATAATCTCCGACTCCGACTATGCTGGCGTAAAAGCGCTCGTGGGAGGCTTGGACTACGACCACGCAATACTAGCCGCAGGTTTTGAGACACTTGAAATCCCGCGCACGGCTGGAAATCCTCCATCGCTGTCGAGCTTCGTTAATGACAAAGGTCGTATGAGGGACAAGCTCCAATCCTTAGGCTATCCAGTCCCTAAGCATTATGGGTTAGAAGAAAATCTGCCATTTCCCGTCATTCTGAAACCGAAGCGAGGTGCGGGTGGATTTAAGAACGTTCTAGTCAAAGATGAAGAGCAACTCCGGAGGAGCATTGAGCAGTATCACGAGAATGGGTGGGCGGATGACTTCCTCGTTGAGGAATACGTTCGCGGGATAGATGCTAGCTCTTCGGTGTTGTCTACCGGCACAGAGGCGGTCACCGTCGCAATAAACGAACAGCTTATCGGACTGAGGAGTCTTGGTCCGATGCGGCGCTTCAGCTTCTGTGGTAGTTTGACTCCGCTTAAAACGAGTTATGCGAAGGAAATCGAAAGCATTTCGAACTCGCTAGCAGTCGATCTGGGCTTGGTTGGTACGAATGGGATTGATTTCATCATCGGTCCAAGGGGCCCGGTCGTAATTGAGATCAATCCTAGATTTCAAGGAACTCTCGACACGATCGAGGGGTCACTCGGCGTCAACCTGGTCGAGGCTCACATTAAAAGCTGCCAGGGCGAACTGATCTCCATTGCAAAGTATCGGAGATTCTCATGCCGCATGATCTGCTTCGCGGAGCAAGATTTGCAAGTCACGAAAGCATGCAACCGAGCGCATTACATGGATATCCCCCAAAAAGGAGCTTATATCGAGCGCGCGAAGCCGATCATCTCGGCTATCGGATATGGTAAGTCAAGAGATTCTGCGTTCAATAACGCCGCGTATTACATAGAAGCTGCAAAAAAGGCCTACCAGAGCTGAGTGGCACTATGGTGGTCCCCTCTGGCATGAATACACACCATAAGTAGGTATAAGACACCTTAACGCACAAAAATAATCTGATGGTTAACGATCTTGCCGTTCGAGGCTATTTGAAGAATCTTGTCGGAGATGACGGCTTGGAAATGATTGAGCGTGCGTCCATCAACGAGTTGACCGACGAAAAAATAGCTGAAGAGACGGGTTCAAACCTTAACATGGTAAGGCGGACCCTGTACATCCTTTATGAAAACCGATTAGCAAACTACCGACGTGAGCGGGACAAGGACAGTGGGTGGCTTACGTACTTGTGGAAAGTTGATTTGAGCGACATTTCGCGCAACATGGACGAAGAGGCACAGAAGCTTATTAGGAGACTTGATACGCGTTTAGACTTTGAAGGACAGAACGTTTGCTACACGTGCGAGAACGGCTGTGGTCGTTTTTTATTTGAGACAGCAAGCGACTATGATTTTGTCTGCCCTGTTTGCCATGCGGGGCTTGATCATCAAGATAACTCTGTTCTAGTCGATGCCGTAGGAAGAAAGCTGGAAGAGCTGAGACGTGCCTTCGAGTAGCCTCCCCTCGTACGACAGAGCGCTTCAACTTCTCAAGGAAACCGGCTGCAGCGATGGACTCATACGACACGTAGAGGCTGTCTCTAAGTACGCGGTCGAAGTTGCCGAATCTCTGGCGGATGCGGATGTGGCGCTTGTCCAGATTGGTGGGCTTTTGCATGACATCGGCAGATGCAAGACTCACGGCATTGAGCACGGCATTGTAGGTGGAAAGCTGTTGCGGAGCCTCGGAGTCGACGAACGCGTCGCGAGCATCGCTGAAAAACACGTCGGTGCTGGAATAACAGAGGAAGAAGCTGTACGCTTGCACCTCCCCCCTGGAAACTACATCCCCGAGACCCTCGAGGAAAAAATCGTTGCTGCCGCCGACAACCTCATAGAAGGAACACAGAGGATCACCATTGACGAGGCAGAAGCTGATTTCCACGCTAAGCTCAACGGAAACCCAGCTGCAATTCGCATAAGAAATCTTCACGACGAAGTTTTTGGCAGCGCCAAACGGTCTGTCCCCGCAACGCGTGCGAAGCAGCGATTATGAGAACGATTCATCTTATGCAGCTCGTCTGCGGCAACGCAGGCAAGGCAGCCCGATCGTTCGACGCGATGCTGCGCAACGACTTAAAAGAATTGCGCGTCATATACTCGCTCACGCTTACCTCGTGGATCTCGGTGACTATCACCGGGAGTCAAGAACAGGTTGCCGGAGACTTACTCGTAAAGCAATATGGCGAGTTGCGCGACCCCCAACCGGGCGATATCGCACGTGCTTGGCTAGCGGGGATCAACGATAATGGCATTGCCCTCGACACAGGCTGTAAACGTGTTTTGGTGCCCTTTGTCCGGCTTGAACCGTTCGGGCGTGGCACTGTTGAACAGATCGCCTCAAGATTTGGCCTGATTCATTGTTTGCCTCTGCAGGTTCGACTAGTAGGAGAATTTGATGCAGAGTTTACGAAAAACCAAATCGACGCATTGTGGCGGTGGAGAAAAGGGACCGACCGGATAAATGTCAACAATGCTACCCGCGCGCAGATCCACGCGGCTCTGAAACGGAGTGGCCACGCACGAGATGTCTACGCGATCGAAAGGCTCGGCATTTTGGAGCACTCTATCGTCTGTAAGAAAGGGACGGACGCACCAGGCCTTGTCCCGCAAATCGGCCCTTACTTGGAATCAGAGCTGGCATGCGTCAGAGGCGCCCGAAATGCTCGCTAGCCGCCGCTGTGACCCGCCCAGCCATTCGAAAGAGCGCCTATTTTAGAAGATCGAAACGCCTTTTACGCTTGCAAGTTGTAGGAGCTTGTCAACAAGCGAACCGGGAACGCGCGTGTCGCAGATAATCGTCAGCTTGGGCTCATCAATAAAGTAAGGATCATCAGTGACGGCCTGCCTGACGCGCACATCAAACGCTGCAACGGTTTCAGCAACTTCTTCGATGATGCCTATGTGAGTGGCATCTTGAGGTGTTATGACGATCACGCCAAGTCCCAGAAGGGGCGCAACGTCGCGGAGGAATATCAACGTTTTCAGGTTTGAAAAAAAGTGTCTCAGCATGTCGTCGCCTAGAATAGTGGCAGTTGCCTCATCGACCGCTCTCCGATCGACTTTGGCTGCGCGCGAGATCTCGGTGTCAGGGATCTTAATGGTGCCCGAGACAACCTCTCCCTCGCTATTCACTTGGAATCCGTGCTCAAGCAAAACCTCTGCAACCCGCTCTTGAGCGGGAAACTTGGCAAACCTTGCGAGCACTTCACTCCACATGAGATGCGACTTTGTAAAGCTTTTTAGCTTGTAATCTAATGGATGATACATACAAGAAGCTTGCGCACACCATGCGGCTGGATACGTATCTCGTTCGGGAAAAGCTTATTGCATCGCGCTCACGCGCACAAAGGGCGATCAAAAGTGGGTTTGTTACAGTTGACGGAAGGACTGTCGTCAAGGCTTCGTTTGACATTACGCGTCACCAAGTGGTTACCGTTGGCGCTGCTGCCGACAGACCGGCTGGGTATTGGAAACTAAGAGGAATCCAAGAGGCGTTTGAGCTGATAAAAACCGGTGACGCCGTACTCGACATTGGCGCGAGCGCGGGAGGCTTCTTGTGGTACGCGGCGGAACTAGCGCACGAAGTTTACGCAGTCGAGTTCAGTTCGTCATGCAAGCCATTTCTTGAGGCGGTTGCAGGAAGGTATCCTGGCCAGGTAACTCTCATTTACGCTGACGCATTTTCTTTTGATTTTGGCCGTCTTGGGGTGCGCTTTGACGTTCTGCTAAATGATATAACGGCGGAACCAGCTGATGCACTTAAGCTTCTCGCAAAGTTGTCAGCGGTTCTCAAAACTGGAGGGCTAGTCTTGCAGGTTTTTAAAGGGAAAGTAGCAGAACAAGCTATAGGGGATCTTATGAAGCGCATCGAGGATGAAGGCTTCAAAATCGTTAAGCTGTTTAGCTCGCAAAAAGACGAGCTTTACGTCATCGCTCAAAAGAAGAGGGGGGATCGAGACGCCGAGGAAGGGATTTGAACCCCTGCGAGGCAGAAGCCTCACCAGCTGTCCGATCACGAGACTTCCAGGCTGGCGCCGTAGTCCACTTGGCTACCTCGGCACGTCAGATGCGCCAGCCGGGATTCGAACCCGGGTTTGAGGCTTGGCAAGCCTCAGTGATAACCACTACACTACCAGCGCAAAAATCGAGCATGCGATCATGCGTTGGTATCTATATAAAAGTTATCAGCGCGACGGCAAGGCATTTCGCGCTGGTTTAGCGAAGGAGAGCTCGCGATTACTGCGAGGTCAGCTTAAGTAACTTACGCCTTCGAGCTTGAATTTCAGCTTGTAAACAAGGGCTTCAATTTCGAAGATGGACGTGAGCGTGTCATCATAGGCGATGAAGACAGTCGCGTTGTTGACGTTGATCTCTACGTTAGCGACCCCATGTTTATTTGAAAATGCGTTGCTTAGCGCGTCGGCATTCGTCTGCTCGCTGAGTTCTGCGATTTTTAGTCGGATTATCTTCAGGTGTTCTATGCGAGTCAAAGAACCACATTATTCACAACTTATTCATCCTTTATAAAACGCGCACCGACGCTGCTTGCGCGCCTTCTCTCGTTTCGTTTTTGTTTGCTCCTGCTTTGTTCGGCGGGTCGTCGCGCTGCACGTTGTGATCGCAAACTATAAGCCGAAAATTCGTAGAGGAAGCCTATGAAATATGAAATCTTGTATAAACCCACCTACAGCCTCGCAGAAGTCAGACTCTCAGATGGCGAAAGTATTCAAGCCGATCGGCGATCTATGGCCTACATGAGTCCGAATTTTGGCGTGAGCACCGGAATCAAGGGAGGGGTCCTCCGGGGGCTTAAGAGAACGGTGCTCGGCGGTGCTGACATTTTCCTGAACACGTTCGTGGCGCAAGGTGACGCGGTCGTTGGCCTCGCTCCCCCTTACGTCGGCGATATTGCGTACAGAGAGATAAGGGATGAGACGCTTCTTATCCAAGGAGACAGTTTCTTAGCGGGCTCGCAAAGCTTAGATTTAGACACGAAGTGGGGCGGCGTCAAAGGGTTCTTGTCGGAGACGGGGCTTTTCTTTGTGAAAGTCTCTCAGTCTGGGTACGTGTTTATTTCAAGTTTTGGCGCCATTCAAGAACGAAGAATCAACGGACGTTTTCGCGTTGATACCGGGCACATTGTTGGATTCACTGAAGGCCTCGAATGGAAAATTGGGACTTTTGGAGGCGTTAAATCCACTGTTCTTGGCGGCGAGGTACTGGTTACCGAATTTAACGGAGAAGGGACGGTTTACATACAAAGCCGGAGCGAAAAGATGTTCGTTGATTGGTTAACGCCGCTGCTGCCGGAGCAAGAGAAAAAGTAAAAACTCGTACGTCTAGTGGGAATGCCCCAGCCCGGATTTGAACCGGGGACAACCAGATCTTCAGTCTGGCGCTCTCCCAGGCTGAGCTACTGGAGCGTCATTGGCGGGTGAATCCCGCCTCCCCGATTTGAACGGGGGACATGTCGGTCTACAGCCGACCACTCTGCCAGACTGAGTTAAGGCGGGTGACGACAGTATTGCGACCGTTATTACTTATTCTTTACTGTGCTCGGTGAGCGACTTTATATTGTCAGAGTGGTTCTGATTCTGGTTTTGGGGCGTTTGAGAGCATTATGGTGTACGGCTTAATTTAGTAGATTAATCCTGTTCTTTTTATAAAAAAGCGATAACAAAAGTTTAATATTACAGTAGGGTGATTGACGGTCAGACGAAAAACAGACATGTGTCTGACACTGGACAGCTTTTTGTAGCCTCTGAAGCAGACAAAAGTCAGCTCTTCGTCTGACGCTACAGAAATTCAGATGGTTGCTATGGAGCGAATCACCCTGAGATTGCCGAAACAACAGCTGGAACTCATAGATAAGCTGGTAGTGGCGGGCGAATTCCCCTCGAAGAGCGAAGCAATCCGTGCAGCTGTTCGAGATCTGGTTGATACCCATTATGAGAAGCTCCTCAGCAGAAAAGAACGAAGTGCGGTTTTGATCTAGTACAGGTGGCGGTATATATGCAAAGTATTGTCGAAGAGGCCTTGCGACGCTGCGAAATGGAGAAGCAGCGACCTCATATGCTTCAAGAAGAAGAAGAGGAATTTGGAGCCCCTCGGATACTCATTGTGGGCTGCGGTGGGGCTGGCAACAACACGGTCAACCGACTCTACAACATAGGAGTCGACGGCGCCGAGACCATCGCGCTCAACACTGACAAACAGCATTTGGACATGATCGACGCCGACGTCAAGGTGTTAGTCGGCAAATCGATTACCAAAGGGTTGGGTGCGGGCGGCGATCCTGAAGTTGGACGGTGTGCGACCGAGTTAGGTCGCAGGACGCTGGAAACGCTTCTTAAAGACACCGATCTTGTGTTTGTTACCGCGGGGATGGGAGGCGGAACCGGCACAGGCGCTGCTCCGATCGTCGCGCAGATCGCGAAAGCTCACGGCGCAATCGTCGTGGCAATGGTGTCGACTCCGTTCAACGTGGAACGCGCGCGGCTGATTAAGGCCGAAGAAGGACTTGAAGACTTGCGGAGAGATGCTGATACGGTCATTGTTCTTGATAACAATCGTCTGCTTGAATTCGTGCCGAACTTGCCGATTGACCATGCGTTCTCAGTGATGGATCAGATCATCGCAGAAACCGTTAAGGGCATCGCTGAAACGATCACACAACCTTCATTGATAAACCTTGACTACGCAGATGTCAGAACCATCATGAATAGCGGCGGCGTTGCCGCCATGCTAGTCGGTGAATCGCAAAGCCAAGACAAAGCACGCGACGTCGTGCGTGAGGCCTTCAATCATCCGCTCCTCGAAGTTGACTTCCGCGGGGCAAAAGGCGCATTGATCCATATCACAGGTGGACCGGACTTGACGCTGAAAGAGGCCGAAGAGATCGCTAAGGCTTTGACCTCCCAGTTGGATCCAAACGCTAACGTCATTTGGGGTGCACGGGTTCAGAGAGGGTACGAGGGCCGCGTGCGCGTGATGTCGATCGTGACTGGCGTGCAATCTGCTCAGGTGTTAGGGCCGACTTATGGCGAGCTATTCAAGTTTCAAAGCGCAAAACAAGGCGCCAGCGGGGCCAGAAAAGAATCGCGCGTGAAAGACTTCGCCCGCGAGTTCGAATCCGGAGAGATCGACAGCATCCTCTAAGGTGCTCTTTCACATTTAACACGTCGCTGGCTCGCGGCTCATTTGGCCGTTTTATAGTCCCTCGACTGCAGCTCTCTCAGGATTTCACAGCTCTGACAGAGCGCTTTGACCGCGGGTTCTCCGCACTGCACACAGTGACCGAGCTGAAACGGCTCACGCTGCGTTAATCCCAAGATCCTTTCAAGGCCCTTGACGAGCGCGTACTTGGTGCCTGGGTGCCTAGGCTCTAGCTGATTCAGCACGCTGCGCACCTCGGCTCGAAACACCCCAGCAGAGAAACGGCACTCGTCAAGGCTGATGGGGATTCCCCTGAGAACAGCGTATAGCGCGACTTCTTTTTCTGGCACATATTTGAGTGGTTTGACACGCCGGACTAGTCCTTCTTTGGCGGGGTGATCAAGCCGCAGCAGCCGATCGATGTCTCCGCGCAAATAATTCATCAGAACTGTTTGTGCTTCATCATCGAGATTGTGGCCTGTGACGAGTGTCGCGGCGCCGACCGTTTTTGCTATCCGATTCAGGAGTGAGCGTCGGAGGATCCCGCAAACCGTGCACGGTCGCTCGTGCACGCGATCGATTCTGATGTCAAAGTAGTCCTCAAACGAAGCCACCTGCCATCGAACGCCGAGCTCTGCGATGAGCATTGCTGCTGATTCAAGAGCCTTGTCGCGGTATCCTGAAATACCTTCGTCGATAGTGATGGCCACAATTTCAACGCCACGGCGTGAGAAAAGGTCATTTAATACGGCTAAGACCACGGCAGAGTCCTTCCCGCCGCTGAACGCAACAGCGAGCGTGCCTTCGATTCGTTTCTTTCTGACCTCTTTCTTGATCTTCTTTTCAACGTCGGCGAAGAAATGCGCCTTGCAAAGGTGTAGCCCTGAATATCTCTGAAATAAAACGGCAGGCGCGCTACATTTATCGCACTTCATCTCGTGTACATCTCCGGATGAACACTAATAAACTGTTCTGCCGCACAGGGAGAAACGAAGTCTGGCTATAAGGCGGTGAAGATGCTTCAAGATATTGCACGCGAATTTAGGGAGTTGGAGCGCTATGATTTCCGAGTGCTGCAAGCGGTCGAAACCGGCATGCGTTTTTTTGACTGGGTTCCAGTCGATGATCTGCCTAACTACGCTCGACTGCCGCGAGACGAGGTGGATTACAGAATCAAGCGGCTTTCCAAATATAAGCTCGTTGAGCGGAAAACGGCCCACTACGTCGGCTACAAGCTAACTTTCGGTGGGTATGACGCCCTTGCCATCAATACGCTTGTTCGGCGCGGGGCCATAGAGTCTCTCGGATCGAAAGTGGGTGTTGGGAAGGAGTCTGATATTTACGACGCCGAGCGTGAAGGCGGTCGGATCGTGATTGTGAAATTCCATCGTGAAGGCACGACCTTCCGGCACGTGAAACGATCTAGGGGATATTTCGGTGAGGCCGAACGATGCTCGTGGATGCTTGCTTCTAGGCTCGCAGCAGAAAGAGAATATGAGGCCATTGCCACTCTCTATGGGAACGTCGCCGTTCCAACGCCGATTGCGCGCAACCGACACGTTATCGTCATGGGACTTGTAAACGGTCGAGAGATGAGCAACACTGCGCTAGGAGACCCTGTCGTCATTCTTGAAAAGATCATTGCGCAGATTAAGTTGACGTATGAGCTCGGCATCATTCACGCCGACTTAAGCGAATACAACGTAATTGTGTGTGCCGACGGAAACATCGCCCTGATCGACTGGCCACAATGGGTACCAGCGTCGCACCCCAATGCTGATGAATTGCTCCATAGAGACGTGAGCACCGTCCTATCGTATTTTGCTAGAAAATATCAAATAGCAAGACGAACAGAAGATGTTTTGGCATACGTAAAACAACGCGATCACGGTCCCGCACAACGTTTTGCAGGCTAGCGGAGGCCTATTTTTGGGCGCGTTGGAGGTGCGACGCAATTTCGACCACTAACGAAAACGGCGGGAGTTTAGTTGCGCCAAAGAGGACGTACACTATCGTCGGCGTAGATCCCGGAACAACCGCCGCTTTTGCCGTTTTGGATTTGAAAGGTGGACTCCTTAGAACCGGCAGCTCAAGATCTTGGGGTTTTTCTGAGCTCGTGGGGTTGCTGATTGAATCGGGACACCCGCTTATCATCGCCACGGATAAGAATCCAGCTCCCGCAACTGTCGAACGGATAAAGCGAGCTTTTAACGCGATTCTGCACACACCTGCTTCATCACTTTCGCTGGAACAGAAGCGGCGCGACACGAAGCTCTTTGACTATTCAAACGAACACGAACGAGATGCGCTCGCCGCTGCAATCGACGCGGCCAGAAGCTTCAGAAACAAGCTTAAAAGTGTGGAGAAGAGGGCTTCCGCCGACGTTGAACTCGACGAACTTCAGATGCTGGTTTTGCGCGGACATACGTTTGATTCTGCGATCAATTTGCTCAAAAAGCCCCTAGTGCCGACGGAGAATCACGTGCAACGCCAAATTTCAGCCCCAGAGAAGGATCTTCTAGATCCCGACATTCTCTACTTCAAGGCAATTATCAAACGACAAGACGAGCAAATTAATCGGCTTTCGAGCTACGTGGCTGATCTGAATGAATCGTTGCAGTTAGACCAAGAAAAGGTGCTGAAGCTGCAGAATAAGATTAATACCATTCGGTCTCAAGACGCAAAAAACCTGAGAAGGGACAGGGAAGTTACGTTCAGGCAAAAGGAAATCGGTCGCCTTTCAGCTGAGCTTGTACGCACGAAAAGGGTCAATGAGGGCTTGCAGAAACGCATCAGTAAGCTGAAGCAAATCGGGGCAACTGAGCGTAACAAAGCGGTCAAGGCAGTCAAAGTCGTCAAATCCTTCAACCGAGAAGCGATTCAGGCCGCGGATGACCAGTTTGGGCTGAGCGAAAGCATCATCTTGTTCGAGGACGCAAGCGGTGGCGGCATCGCTGCTGCTGAATTCTTGGTCAACAAACGAATACGCGCCGTCGTCGTTAAAAACGAAATGTCGCACGTAGCTCGAAAAACGTTATTTGAAGCTGATATTCCTATTTTTTCGATGCGCGAGCTCGCATTGGATCTTTCTGGCACTTTGATGACGATCGACAAGAATGCATTGGAGCTTATGATCGAAAAGGGTCAAACAGAAATCGCCAACGCAAAACAACAGGAACAGCTTCGCCGGCTTGAGTCGCTTGTTGAAGCGTACAAACACGAGCGGACAATAGGCATCTATAAAAAAGATTAATGCGGTCGGTAGGCTCATAGAGCGCGCTTTCGCTCAGCGATCAAGCGTAGGAGACGTTCGTGCGAACGCGCACGGACGGTTTCGTAGATGCTGTCGCCTCGAGAGTCTATTGCTACCAAAAGAGGCCCAAAGTTGAGCACTTTGAGTTTCCACACAGCTTCCGTGGCGCCGAGCTCCGCATAGTACACATCTAAGACCTCCACGATTTTTTCGCGTGCCAGCATCCCGCAGCCTCCCGTGAACGCGAGATACATGCAACGACCAGCAAACGAACGGGCAACTTCTTGAGACATGCCTCCTTTGCCGATTATCGCCGTTACGCCCTGCTTCACAATGGAGGGCGTCTGCGCGTTCATTCGCGCACTGGTCGTCGGTCCTGCCGAAACAACACGATACGTGTCCCCCTCTTTCACGATGAGCGGCCCGCTGTGGTAAATGCAGGCGTCCTGCAAACTGAACGGGAGGTGCGGGTCGGCTAGCATCCTATCGTGTGCTTTGTCTCTAGCTGTATAGAGAACCCCGCTGATATAAACGACGTCGCCAATCTTGAATGGAGCTATATCTGCTGGGGATATCGGGGCGTGTAGCACGGTTGGCATAGCGTTTGATCGATCCAAGCTACGACTCCTCGTTATAACTTGATGCTGAATCTCGCCTTTCGATCGGCCCAGCACTGGACTGCCACTGCTACAGGAAGCATGGCGGTGTGACACGGGGCCTCTTCGACGAAAACGCGCAACGCAGTTGTGTCGCCGCCAAGGCCCATCGGTCCGATGCCTAGTTCGTTGATCTGTTCTAAGATCTCTGCTTCAAAGGGGCTCTGGTCTTCTTCTAACGATCTCAACAGCGTTCTTTTCGCCAGACGCGCGCAGCCGTCAAATGTGCTTCCGATGCCTAGCCCCACAATGATAGGCGGACACGGCTTGCCGCCACTTTCCCATATCGTGTTGAGGACGAACGGCCTAACGTCTTGAAGCGGCTCCAGCATAGCCAAAGCGCTTACGTTTTCTGAACCCGCGCCTTTGACCAGTACGGCAACCGATAGCCTGTTCCCCTCGCTGACGTCACAAATCATATCGAAGAGCGGTTCATCGCAGCTCCTTCTTGTGAGCGGGTAAACCGCGTGTTTCCTGAGGGGCACTGCGTCAGTCGCACGCTGTACAGCAGTTGCAAGTGCCTCTTTCAGGCCAAAATCGATGTTTGCTTCTCGTCCGATCTCGACAAAGAAGATAGGAACGCCTGTGTCCTGGCACATCGGAAGACCCGCAGCACCCGCTAGCTTGACGTTTTCAAGAATTGTGCATATCTGTTCTTTGGCCCGATCGTTTGACTCAACCTTTGCTGCGTTGGCAAGTGCCCGCGTAACATCGCGCGGCAGACGTGTCTCAGCTTCCTGCAGCGCCTGTGCCACATGAAGTATAAATGCTTCTCTATGGGACGGCATTAGTCACTCAAGATAATCCAATTGGGAACGCTTCAGTTCCTGCCGTTTTCTTTCAAGGAAACTGTAGACCGCAGCGTGTTTGGCTCCTTCTGCGAGCATTTCGATCGCTGTTCTCACCGTCTGAATCTGATCGATGTACCCGATCGTGCTCACAGTCTTTCCGTAAATAGAAACGTTCGCGCCCGTGAGACTCTCAAGAGCCTCCCGCGACTTTCCCTCTTTTCCAATTATGCGCCCCATAATCCGTTTGAGCTCTTTCGGCGTATCGGCGACCTTTGACAGATCGATGATGTCGAGGGTAATCTGTTCATCCTCGAAAATCCGGAAGGCCTTTTCTGGGCTAAAACCGCGAGCAAGCGCATTAATGACTTCTGTTGCCTTCAAAATGCCAAGCGAATCGCTCTCGATGGTGACCGTCCCCTCGGCGCTATCGATGTCGAGTTTCACGGTGCTTTTTTCCTCAATCTGCGCTTTCGTGCTGCCACCGACGCCAATGATGACTCCTATCCGGTCTCTGGGAACCTTTAGGTACTCCTTCATTTAGTGATCTCTCTCAAAACTGTGATCGCTGAAGCCCGCACTCCAGCTTCATTGAAGAACTTCACCACGTTGCCGACGTCCCGCTGCAGAAACTCCTGTGCACGAGGGTGCTGTACAAGCACGGACTGGCCCATATCGATGAATACGGGCTCGGCTTGGTCGTCGACAAGTATGTTGTATTCACTGAGGTCGGCGTGGACCAAGTGTGCATCTTGATAAAGTCTCTTCATGAATTCGATCGTCGCGTCGTATACCTCTTTGACGTTTTCTAAATTTTCTACCGCGTGCTTCAAAAGCGGACAAGCGACGCCGTCTCGGCCTATAAACTGCATGACGAGCACATTCTCCCTATATTTGAGTGGCTCGGGTACGCGGACGCGTGCTTTACGCGCTCGCGTTAAGTTCCGGAATTCTTTTTTTGTCCACGCGAATACCACATCCTTCTTGGTTTTCCTGACGTTCGCAAACCTGTAATCGCCCAGTATGTAGTCGTGCATAGCCTTAAAGTCACTCGTTCTTATTCGGTAGATCTTGATCGCGAGCTCACGTCCGCCCGGCCCTATTGCATGGAAAACGTTCGCTTCTTTTCCCGTCGAAATAGGGCCACCAAGCGCTTGTATAAGCCCAGTGCTAGCGAGGCGATATAGAGCCTTTAGGGTTAGCTCGTCGAATACTTCGTCTCGAACCTTGAAATCGTCTGCTTCTTTATCGCGCACCCGTAGCTCGTCAACGTCTCTCTCGATGCGCTTTATCTTATCGTCAATCAAATCAGGCAGGTCAGTCATGGATGTTTGGAGGGCTGAGAAAGCCGCCGTTTCACGGCATCTACAAGTACCCGCTCTTCTTGAGCCACTCAACTTGCGTTCCTTGGTATCGCCAGACGATGTCCGCTTTATCGTCTTGAAAACTCCACGGCACCATAACTATGACATCGCCGGCACGTAACCAGACGCGTCTTTTCATTTTGCCGCGAATTCCCCCCATGCGAGTTTTGCCGTCCATAGACCGAATTCTCACCCTGTTCGCGCCGAGCATGCTTTCTACGATCCCGAGGATCTCCCCCCCTTCTTCTGTGGAAGTCTCATTTTAGTCTGCGGTTCTTGACTCAGAGAAACACCTCGTTCGTAATACGGCTCTTTTTCTTTCAGTCGAAACAGTTTAGTCGCCGTGTAGCGCGCTACGAATAGGCCCTATAATTCCTTCGACATACGTCGCTGCGCCGTTTTTGAGATCCAGCGGGTGAAGCTTGCCGGCGGCGTAATCCAGCTCGAGCGCGGAGAAGTCCTCGTAACAAATCGAGCCGCCGAACTTTTGGGGTCGCTCGAGCTCGACGTGCTTGAATTGGGGAAAGACGTAGTACCGGTACAACTGGAGGATGGGGTTTTCCTCAGGTGTTCGCGGCGGGCAATAAGCGGATTGGATCTTCCTCTTGATGGACTCAGGCGAGTCTTCGACGGCAATAAGGTTGTTCCTTGACGAGGACATTTTGTTCGCGTCGAGGCCGAGCAGGATTGGCGTGTGGACGCACACAGGGGATTTAAATCCCATGGAATGAAGCTCTTCTCGCGCCAACATGTGAATCTTGCGTTGATCGATCCCGCCGACGGCGATGTCGATGTTTAAGTATCCTATGTCCGCTGTTTGCATAAGCGGATAGATTATTTGAGAGACGACCGGGTCCTCCGCGTTTCGTGACACCTCGTCCATGCTTCGCCGAGCGCGGTTCAGCGTGGTGTGCCTCGCTAGTTTCAGAATCAGCTTGGTGTATTCCGGTTCAAGCTGATAATCGCTGCCGCGCACAAATCTCGTGCCTTCAGCAAGGCCTAAAGCGGAAAAACACTTCTGGTAGTGGTCCGCCCAGTCGCGGATTTGATCCATCGTGCCCTTTTCGTTCAGATATGCGTGCAAGTCCGCCAGCAGCACAATTACATCGGCGCCGACTGACTGAAGATCAATGAGCTTATACGCCGTTAGAAGATGTCCAAGATGGAGTTCTCCGCTAGGTTCGTAGCCGGCATAGGCGGTAATGTTTGTCTCATTGTCGAGAAGGGCAGCCAGCTCGTCTTCGGTTACGGCCTCTTCCACGTTGCTCATGACTTGTTCGAACTTCACATTGATCACGTTGGTCGAATTAAATGCGCGTTTAGAGACGCTATGGACATAGACGGTGGTCTTGCTTGTAATACGCCTAATGGCGGACCTCATATTTATTTAGCTCGGTGCCATTTGTTCTGTGCGCCTAGAAAGCCAATTGCCGCGCGTGACGAGCGATAGCTCAACTCGGTCAGTTTATGCTGACGCGATCTTCCTGGAAAAAAGGTTTCTTACGCCGTAATGGATGAACTCGACGAGACGCCACTAAGTTACGCGACCCGTGAGTGAACCGCCCTTGCAATCTCAGAATCTAAGAGATGGGCCTGACCGGATTTGAACCGGTGACCGCCCGGTTATGAGCCGGGCGCTCTGACCTGGCTAAGCTACAGGCCCGCTGACGCCGCCAACAGGGCTCGAACCTGTGACATCGTGGTTAACAGCCACGCACTCTACCAACTGAGTTATGGCGGCTTGACACATCTCTCTAGTTTGTTTTTTTACTTAAGCTTTAAGGTCGTAGAACCGTTCGCGCGACGAGTGATGCTCATTGTGGGCGCCTTTGGGCGTCAATCGCGTTCAATCCTGTAGTTGGCTTTGACTTCACTTAGCTTCTTGAGAAACTGGTCCAGAAGGTGCTCGTAGTTCTGAACAAACTCTGAAATCTTCGCGCTGGTAATTGCGCCGTACGGTGATGGTTTGATCAAGCCCTCCTGCTCTAATATTCGGAGCGAGTAGCGGACTTTGTACTTGGAATGTCCAGTCACTTCTGACAATTTCGAAATCCCAACAGGCTCCCCGACAACGACTGCGTTTAAAACCTCTAAGTGCCTTTCAAGCATCTCTATCTCGTTTTCTAGTCGATCCAACATCTCTACCACACGTTTAAATAAATTGATTCTAATCATTCATATATTATGAACGTGAAGGTCTCGCAATCCATCATTCGCGGCAAGCTCGACGCACCTCCGTCAAAAAGCTACACCCATCGCGCTATAGTCATGGCCAGCTTAGCAAAGACTTCACGTATCATCAAGCCTTTGGTCTCTGCGGACACGTGCGCAACGGTAAGCGCGTGTGAGACGATCGGTGCGACGATAAATCCCGTCGGTGATGCGTTTTTCATCGACGGCGTGCAAGGAGAGCCGCAAAGGCCTGAGAATGTTATAGATTGCCAGAACTCCGGGACCACGTTGCGCTTTCTGATGGGCGTGTGCTCCTTAATTGACGGGACGACAGTTTTGACCGGAGATGCGTCGCTGAGGACTCGACCGAGCTCTCAGCTTATCGACGCTCTCAATGAACTCGGAGCAAAGGTTCTCTCGACGAAGTCGAATGGCACCGCGCCTATGATCGTCCAAGGCGTTCTTTCAGGCGGAAAGTCAACGCTTACGAATCCGATGAGCTCTCAGTTTTTATCATCGCTTCTGATAGCCTGTCCATTGTGTCAGGCAGATAGTATGCTGACCGTTCACAACCTTACGTCGCGCCCGTACGTCGACATGACACTCGAACTGTTGAACAAAGCACAAGTCAACGTAAGCACCGATTATCACGAATTCATGATCCCCTGCTGCCAGCAATATGCAGATACAGATTTTCAGATTCCCGGCGACTTTTCGTCGGCAGCCTTTCATTTGAGTGCCGCAGCAATAACCAATTCTCGCGTGAGCGTGCACAACCTCTCTGAATCGAAACAAGGTGATAAGAAAATTGTCCCCATTCTCAAAGAGATGGGGGCACATATTTCTTGGGAGGGTGATGTCGTCACTGTAGACGGTGCCGAGCTTCAGGGCATCGCGATTGACGCAGGTGACGTGCCAGATCTTGTTCCTATACTAGCGGTTCTAGGCGCATACGCTCAAGGCACTACCGACATTTCAAACGTAGCTCACCTGCGCTACAAAGAGACGGATCGACTCGTCGCCATAATAACGGAGCTGAGAAAGATGCAGGTGGATATCAAAAAGGTGGACGACACGTTGCGAATCGGGGGCGGAAAGCCGCAGGGAGCTAGTTTGAGCGGATATGGGGACCATCGCATCGTTATGGCGCTTGCGGTAGCAGCGCTGGGCGCCGACGGAGAGACCCAGATCGACAATGCAGAATCGGTGAAAGTGTCATACCCGGACTTCTTTGATGATATCTTCGCCCTCGGAGCAAATCTCGAGCAGACGAGCATTGAGACCCTCTAAAGCTCACTGGGGGGGACTTGCTTCATGAACACTTGGGGACACATTTTTCGGGTAACGACGTGGGGTGAGAGTCACGGTCAAGCAGTGGGAGCGGTTATCGACGGGTGCCCGGCAGGATTGCGGATAACCCACGAGGACATTCAAAAAGAGCTCGATCGAAGACGTCCAGGTCAAAGCACTATAACGACACCACGTTCCGAAAAGGATACCGCGCACATACTTTCGGGCATCTACCAAGAAAAGACGCTCGGCACCCCGATTTCAATCATCATCCGGAATGAAGACGTCGATTCGCGGGGGTACGATGAGTTGCGTCACGTGCCGCGTCCCGGCCACGCGGATTACACGTTCCACGTGAAATACGGGTGGCGAGATCACCGCGGCGGAGGGAGAGCGTCAGCCCGAGAGACTGTCGCCCGCGTTGCTGCGGGGGCGGTGGCAAAGAAACTGCTCGAGCATCGCGAGATCCGCGTTCTCGGGCACGTTATCGATATCCACGGGATACAATCCAAGTTCGTCTTTGAGAGTCCCGAAGATCTACTCCTCGCTGAGACGAGCATCGTAAGATGCTGCGACGCGGCCGCATCGGACGAGATGGCTGCGTGTATCGAACGTATGAAAGAAGCTGGCGACAGCGTCGGTGGTATTGCCGAAATCGTTGCTTTCAATGTTCCTCCAGGTGTCGGCGAGCCGGTGTTCGGTAAACTCGATGCAGAATTGGGTAGGGCCCTTATGAGTATTGGCGCCGTGAAGGGCGTTGAAATTGGCGTAGGCTTCCTCGCAGCAAAACTAAAAGGGAGCGAAATGAACGACCAATTCACCACGAAGGATGGCCGAATAGAACCGAAAACGAACAGAGCTGGCGGAATTCTCGGCGGCATTTCGACAGGAGCGCCGATCATTAGCAGAATTGCGGTGAAGCCGACTCCTTCAATCGGAATGCGACAAACCTCAGTCGATTTGGAAACGCTAGAGGAAGTCGATCTGTCGGTATCGGGCAGGCACGATCCGTGTATCCTGCCCAGAATCGTCCCGGTGGCAGAAGCAATGGTCGCTATCGTGCTTGCGGACTTAATGCTGGCGGGCGGCTTTATCCACCCGGCGCGTCTTTTGTGATCATCGCATTGCCCTAAGGTCTCTCTTCGCTGCGCCTTCATGACGAGGGCAGGAGCGCGTACGAGAGTTCCGAACCGCTACTAAGTTTCTTGCGAACGATTTCCCACAACTATTTATCGCGGCCTGCGGTAAAAAGTGCTTGAACTCGGCCGTTTCCAGATCTTGAGAAACGAACTTGCAGGAAGCAGCGTTAGGTGTTGATCAAGCATGGCACGATTTGTAATGATCTGTGGAACGGCATCGCACGTCGGCAAGAGCGTGCTAGTTGCTGCGTTCTGCAGACTTTTGGTGAATAATGGTTACAAGGTTGCGCCGTTCAAGTCCCAAAACATGAGCTTAAACTCGTGGGTGACGGAGGACGGCGACGAAATTGGAATCGCGCAAGCCGTGCAAGCGTGGGCTGCGAGGATTCAGCCGTCAGCAGACATGAATCCGGTTTTGTTGAAGCCTAAGGGGGACATGGTGTCGCAGGTGATCCTGCACGGAAAGCCCCTAGGTGATCGAAAAGTGGGCGAGTATTATGACTCAACAGAAGCTATTTTTCAGCATGTTTGCGAGTCATTAGAAGCGCTTGCTCGTTCATATGAGGTCATCGTAATGGAGGGCGCCGGCAGCCCTGCAGAAATCAACCTCTACGAGCAGGACATCGCAAACCTACGCGTCGCACGCAGTGCCGATGCCCCTGTAGTCCTAGTCGGCGATATCGAGCGAGGCGGCGTTTTTGCCAGCCTTTATGGGACGGTGCAATTGCTGGCAGAGGATGATCAGAAACGTATCAAAGGCTTCATCATCAACAAGTTCCGAGGCGATGAGAAGCTGCTTGAGCCAGGCCTAACACAGCTCGAGGAGCTCACCGGGATCCCTGTTCTGGGCGTCATTCCATACGTGAACGTGCGATTGCCGTCTGAAGATTCCGTTTCGCTTGGTGACACACTGCCGGCCGCACACAGCGTGCTCGACATTGCAGTGATCCGGCTTCCCCATATCTCCAATTTCACCGATTTTGAACCGCTTGAAGCTGTTGCCCGAGTTCGATATGTTTCGTTAGATGGTGATCTAGATGAGCCCGACGCCATAATTATTCCTGGCACGAAGAACACGGTTGACGATTTGAGCGCAATGCGTCGCTCTGGCATGGATAAGCGCATCGAGGCGCGTGCTGGAGTAATCCCCATCATCGGAATCTGTGGGGGATTTCAGATGCTTGGAGAGACAATAACTGACGAAGGCTTTGAGGGAACTCAAAACCAAAGCAATGTCGTAGAAGGGTTGCGGCTGCTGCATGCGCGGACCGTCTTCAATTCTTCCGAAAAAAGAACGAAGCAGGTGGAAAAACGTGTTACCGGAACGGGGCCGGTGCTCGACCACCTGAGGAATCAAACCGTGCGGGGGTACGAGATTCACATGGGCACCACAACATCTGCGCTTCCGATATTTGGCGATGATGGAGGGCAGGATGCCACAGGCCTCGTCTTAGGTACTTACTTGCACGGCTTGTTCCACAACGACAACTTTCGCTCTGCTTTGTTGGAGCACCTGCACTCTAAACATATGGAAAAGCCACACGATCCACGCCGCGCTGCTCCCCAGCGGTCTACCGCATTAAAGGGCCAGCTGCCCTCCGATCAAGGTGTGGATCCCTTTGATGAGCTGGCGTGTGTTGTCCTCGACCACGTGGACATGGAAGCGCTATACTCGATTATCGGACTATGATCAATGTTTTCTTGGCTTCTCGTTCAGATCTCGATTCTTTTCGTTGCGTTGGCACTCGACGTGTTTCTCGGCGAACCTCCAGCCGTGGCGCATCCGGTTGTGTGGATGGGGAAGATCGGCACAATCCTGGAACGAGGCTTGTACGGGGGGACTGCTAGTGTACAGCGCCTCAAGGGGGTCGCTCTCGCGATAGGCCTGATCGTAACCTTTACCGTACCGGTCGCGCTTTTCCAGTGGCTAGGCTATCAGATCGCAAGCGGAAACGTCGTGCTGCTGTTGGGCTACGTCGGGCTCAGTGCTTACTTACTCAAGGCATCATTCACGATATTCACGCTGCAAAAAGAGGCTATCAGGGTGACAGATCTCGCCTACACAGACATCGATGGGGCGCGGTTGCACCTACGCGCGCTCGTCAGCAGAGAAAGGTTGCATCTTGACCGCGAACGCGTCTTGTCGAGTGTGTGTGAGTCAGTCGGAGAGAACACCGTTGACAGTGTAGTTTCTCCGCTTCTGTTCTTTGCCGTTTTTGGAGTAGCAGGCGCACTCTGTTATCGTGTCGTGAACACCCTTGATTCGATGCTTGGCTACAGAGATCACAGACTATATGCCGGCTTGTTTTCAGCCCGATTGGATGACATTTTCAACTACCTTCCGACCCGCTTGGCGATCGTTCCAATGCTGCTAGGATTTCGCATGGTCTCTGGCAAATCGGCCTGCGAAGAGGCATGGCACGTTTTGAAAACGGACCGGCACAAAAAATCAGCCGTTAACTCAGGAATCCCCGTCGCCCTATTCGCAGGGGGATTAGGCGTGACGCTAATCAGGTCGTCAAGCTATGAGATCGGCGACGGTCGAGATAACATAACGAGGGCCACTGTCAACCGTGCCCTTAGCGTTATGCTGATTACGTCGATGTTTACCGTCTCACTCGTCGTTTTGTTGTTGTGCGGAAGGGCCTTGACATGACCTGGATTAGAGCCATACGCGGCTCAATAACGCAAACAAGTTAAACTAAGAGCGCACAGTTGTATTCTGGACATGCTTCAAGGAATAGAGACACGGGCACTCACCAAACACGCAGATGAGCGAGGATTTTTCACAGAATTAGTCAGGCAAGACTGGATCGTTGATGACTCCCTTCAGCAATGCAATTTTTCTATCACGTATCCAGGGGTCGTTAGAGCTTGGCACAGGCACATTAGGGGACAGACGGATTACTTCGTCGTTTTGCGCGGGGCGATTAAGCTATGTGCGTATGATGATGCGACCGCAGAACTTAATGAGATCATTCTCACCAGCGACGTCTCGCAGTCAGCACGGATTCCCGGACATTACTGGCACGGATTTAGGGTTCTTGGTGACAAGCGAGCTTATTTAGTTTACTTCGTTAACAAGCTCTACGAGTACACGACGCCTGACGAGGAGCGGCGTCCGTGGAATGATCTCACAATCTGCCCCTCTAATATAAATGGCGAGATGCAGGACATCCGTTGTGGGAAACCGTGGGACTGGATGCATACCAGCTTCAAATAGCGCAAAGAACGCAGTGGTGCTCTGGACCGAAACAAGAAAGGTAAAAACGAGGTTAGGAGGTTTGAATGACTGAATTGCCTATTGCTCCTGTTGATAGGATTATAAGAAAAGCCGGCGCTGAACGTGTAAGCCAAGAGGCAGCGGAAGCCCTTGCCAATGTTATGGAAAACTATGTAATTGATCTCACCGAGAGGGCTTTAATACTGGCACAGCACGCGGGGAGAAAAACCATTCGTGTCGATGACGTCCGCTTGGCCGCATCGCGAAGCTAAGATGGATCTTTCGGACTTTCAGAGGGAAATACAAGAGAGGTACGGCGAGATCGATAGAGCATCTGGTTCATTTTTCCTTCTTTCGGTTCTCTTGGAGGAATGCGGCGAGCTTGCGACCGCGATTCGACGCCAGGAAGCAGCCGCGGCGGAAGAGGTCGCAGACGTGGTTTTTTGTGCCCTCTCAATCGCCAATCTTCTCGAGGTCGACGTCGACCATTTGCTGCAGCAAAAGTATCTGCGGAGAGGAGTTGACGAAGTTACGCGAAGCTGGACCGACTTTCAGATGTGAAACAGGCGTGGCAGAATCCCGCGCACGCGCCCTGCCGAAACTCGAGCAATAGTCAGCGGTTGTTCGCACGCTCAGTTGAAGCGACACGGCGCACCACAGCGGTTTCTACTCGGGGTTCAGCACCCATCGAAGTGACTTATCAGGGAATACCCGTTGCCAGGCAAGACTTCGTAGCTCCTCGTCACTCAGTTCGCGTGTCAGCAATTCAGCTTCATACCGTTTTAGTTCCTCTTGGTTTGCGTTTGTCGTCGGGTGCCGATGTGCGGCGGTGCAACCCGCAGAATCGCCGGCCGTTGATAGACGATATGTCCCTATGCGTCGCGCCAGCTTGATGTTTTCCGTCTTGTCGAGACCTATCAGTGGGCGGTAGACGGGAACATTTGCGGCCTCGTCGATTGCAAGGAGATTCTGTGTGGTCTGGCTTGCGACCTGTCCGATGCTCTCTCCAGTCACGATTCCGTGCGCGTTCTCTTCTTTTGCGATTGATGCGGCGACGCGGTACATCATGCGCTTGCAAAGTACACAGGTCATTCGCGGGGCCAGCTTTTTGAATTCACTCAAACTGGCTCCGTGATGCACCACTGCGAAATCCAGCGGACGTCCCGCCCACACGGCGAGAGCTCTGACGACGGCCTCTGCCCGCTGCCTCCCGGTGTCACCAAGATAAGGCTCACAGTCAAAAAACACTGGAACGATCGTGCAGCCGCGCTTCATCATAAGCCATGCCGCGACTGGCGAGTCGATTCCTCCGGAGACGAGAGCAATCACTTTTCCTTGGGTTCCCAAAGGCAGACCTCCGACCCCCGGGACGACCTCAGTGTAGAGATACGCGCAGCTCGCTCGCACTTCAATAAACAACTGGACGTCTGGTGTTGATAATCGCACGGGCGCACCAGTTGCTTTTTCAATTGCACGTCCGACAACTTCGCCGATGTCTTTGCTTGAGTAGTCGTGCGTTCCCGTCCGACGTGCTCGAATGCCAAAGGATTTTCCCTCGGTAAGCAACGGTGAAACAATTCGCAGGGCAGCTGACTGCATGGCATCCAGAGTTGCTACGCTTGTTTGGACAGGGCTGGTTGAAACGACTCCAAAAACGCTTGCAACTGCCGGAGCTGCTGCCGAATCACGTGTCTTGACAAAGATGCGGCCGAAATCCCTGACAACGGCATCATATGAGATTGCACAAAAGCGGAGCATTCTTTCTATATTCTTTACGAGCGTGCGCTCGTATCGGCTCCTGACTCTGTCGCTCTTGATTCCGATCTCGCCGTAGCGGACGAGGATCGCGTCGAGTGTCTGCATCTCGTCAGCTTCATTCGTCATGATCTATCCGCTAGCACTCAGGTCTTCTCTCGTTGTTCGCGTCTTTGCAACTCTCTATGACGCTTATTCCTGATAAAAGGTAACAACAGGCTAAGTGTTGTACGAAGAGCGTGTATTAGCAACCACACCGGGATCAGAAGCTGCGGCCGACATGGAAGTGCCTGCGACGCTGATGTAAAGCATTTATATACATCTAAACATAGTAAGCTTGGCCGCCGTGGCTAAGCTCGGCATAGCGGCTGATTCGTATTTGAGCACTGCTCAAAGAATTATCAGCAGATCGAGGGTTCAAATCCCTCCGGCGGCTTGCCCAAAGTGCTACTTTTTGCCAAGATTTTGGCGCGTCCTTTTGGATGGCAGTCTTATTCGAGAAGGACGAGATTTAGAATCTTTATCATTAGGTGTAACAATACATAAGGTTTATCATCCATAAAGGCAATCCGAAAAACGATGGCCGAGGAGCCGAAGCGTCAGAGCATGAAGGAGGACATAATCGAGCAAATAGAGAAGCTCGACGTCTTGCGTGAAAAGGGATTCATCACTAGCCAAGCGTACGAAAAACGAAAAGCGGAATTACTCGAAATCCTCTGAGATCGCGCGCGTCTGTGCAGCGTTCACTTGACGCCTTGTTTTCTCAAGAACTTTTGCATCTCTTTTTGAGAGCGGACACCTTTCATCGCCCGCTGCATCGCTTTGTGATATTTCAAGAGCTCGCGCACGTAGTCAGAAGTGACTCCTGAACCGCGCGCGATCCGCTTTATTCGTGAACTTCGAATTATCCGTGGATGCTCGAGCTCTTCGCCAGTCATTGAGTCCATTACGACTTTGAAACGTTCTAGGGTTTCTTTCGTTGATTGAAGCGCCCCGTTGGGGATGTCGACGCCGAGTGATCCGAGCGGAAGCATTTGAACGATTTTGGTCAGAGGGCCCATCTTGCGTATCGCATCCATTTGTTTGTACATGTCTTTGAGCGTAAACTCGCCTTTGAGCATCGCCTCTGCTTCTTCCATCTCGATGGGGGGTTCTTCTTCGATCATCTCGACGAGGGTTTTCATGTCGCCCATGCCGAGCAGTCGAGAGATGAATCGGTCTGGTTCGAACTTCTCGAGGTCGTCGATGGTTTCGCCCATGCCGATAAACGCGATGCCCGTTCCGACCTCGGCCACTGCAGAGAGCGCTCCGCCGCCTTTCGCAGTCCCGTCGAGCTTCGTCACAATAACGCCCGTTAAGCCGATTGCTTCGTTGAACGCTTTCGCTTGTTCGCTCGCTTGCTGACCGATGCCAGAGTCGAGCACCAGAAAGCGTTGGTCCGCTTTCGACGTTTCGTTGATTGCCTCCATCTCGAGAACCAAGTCCGTTTCGAGTGCGTGGCGGCCCGCGGTGTCGACAAGTATGACGTCATAGCGTTTCAGTTCGGCTAAGCCCCGGGTCGTGATCTCGACCGCGTCGCTGCTCTCCGATTCGCCGTAGAAAGCGACGCCAATTCGCTCGCAGAGCTGCGAAAGCTGATCGTACGCGCCAGGGCGGTAGGTGTCCGCGCAGATGACCGCGGCTTTTAGACCTTTTTTCTGAAAAAATCGCGCGAGCTTCGCTGTAGTTGTGGTTTTGCCGCTGCCTTGGAGGCCGACCATAATTACGGTATGACGGGTGAGCGGCACTGAGATTGGCTCACCGAGCAGCGCGACAAGCTCTTGATACACTATGTTGATGACGTGCTGACGCGGATTCAGCTTCCCGGAGAGCTCTTCTTTTAGCGCCCGGTCTTTGATGCGTTTCGACAGCTGTTGCACCAGAGCGACGTTGACGTCGGCGCTGAGGAGCGCCCGCTGAATGTCTTTGACGACTTCGTTGAGCGTTTTTTCGTCGATGCGATTTGCTCGCGCTATCTTCTTTAGCGTATCACGAAGTGAGCTGCCGAGGTTTTCCATTACCATTTACGTCTCTGCCTCGCCGAACAGTCTATTCAGAAGCCACTGGGGGTTGAACTTGACAATGTCGTCGTATTTTTGTCCGAGTCCTAAAAAGAGGATTGGCTTGTTCGTCGCGTGCGCTATTGAGATGGCGGTCCCTCCTTTTGAATCGGCATCCACTTTGGTGAGAATTGATCCATCGATAGCCATTGCGGTATTGAACTGCAGCGCACGTTCTACCGCGTCATTGCCCGCGAGGGCTTCGTCGACAAAAACCACAAGATCCGCGTCAATCACTCGCTCAATTTTCTTCAGTTGATTCATGAGGTTAACATTGGTGTGGATTCGCCCGGCGGTATCTGCAAGCACCACGTCCTTGTGTTTCGCGCGCGCATACTGCACCGCGTCATAGATAACAGCAGCGGGGTCCGCACCCTGCTGGTGCTTGATGAGCTTCACTCCCAGGTTATCGGCGTGTCGCTCAATCTGTTCAAGCGCGCCGGCCCTGTACGTGTCCCCTGCCGCGAGCACAACTGCATACCCCTGATTTTTGAGGCGGTATGCCAGTTTTGCAATGGTTGTAGTCTTACCTGTGCCATTGATGCCGGTAAACACGATGGTCACAGGTTTTGGTGCTTTTTTGACAAGTTCGTCGAAATCAAGGCTGTTCACGTCGAGCACTTTTAAAATTCCGTCGCGCAACGCCTGCTCGACCAGTGCCCCGACGTCCTGACGCCACTTGCGCTTGGTGCCAATCAGCTCTTTTTTTACCGTGTCAACGATCTCTTCAGAGACTGACATTGCCACATCGCTTTCCAGGAGGGCAATCTCAAGATCCCATAGGGGCTCTTCTAGGTCTTTTTCCTTTATTTCTCTCTCAAAAAGGGATCTGCCGCTTGTGGTTCTTGTGGCCTCTCCTGGCACTTCCCGCTGCGTCGCTGATTCAGCTGATCGAGAGACTCCGACTGCTTCGTCATCGTGAACAGCGGGAGGTGTATATGTCTCGCCTGCGGTTTCTTGTGGACCTTCGGCTAGACGTGCTGCATCATTTGAAGAGGCCTCGACCTCTGCGTCATCAAGCTCGTGCTCTTTGTTAGTGACAGTCTTCTTGAACTGATTGAGTTTTTGCCGCAGGCCTTCAAACATCTAGCGTGCCGCCTGTGACTGCGATTGGTACTCCTGTAATTTCGCTTGGAGCGCGTAGATCTGTGAGCCGATCTGATTCAGGCGAGCAGCGAATTGTCCTTGCATG
>Ga0224557_1000873_pt1 | contig 31245 bp, 20 predicted proteins | sample 714S31014metaG_FD_180677 | JGI IMG/M metagenome (GOLD analysis project Ga0224557, IMG submission 180677) | Peat soil microbial communities from Stordalen Mire, Sweden - 717 S3 10-14 | ecosystem: Environmental > Terrestrial > Soil > Wetlands > Peat | place: Sweden: Norrbotten County, Stordalen... | reverse complement strand
ACGGAACCTGCCAAAGTAGGGCATCCCACTGCATCCGTCGTGCGGCAACTGCTTGATAGACGGGAAGGTCCAGTGGCGTCGCCGGGAGATTAGGTGAAGTCGTCACTGGGTCATTGTCTCTGACAGTTCGTGCCAACATGGTCAACATCGACTCGGTTGCGAGAAGACGCTCGCTCATGCCGCAGACCGGGTCTTCTTGGATTGCCGTGGTGCGCTGCGTTCCCGTTCGTCGTGCATGCCGCACGGAGACCGTCCCTTGGCGGTGAAACTGATCGACGGGCACGGCGCAGGGGGTGAACGGGAGCCCTGCCGGGACGCCCGGATGCCGCCGGGCTCTAGGACGGGGCTCCGGGATGGCCGGGCTCCTGCCGACCCCGGGCGATCCGGGGCCGGGAGGCAGACGCAGCCCGGACCATCGAGTAGACCGCGGTTCCGGGCGGCGGCCGGACGCCCGTGAACGTAGCAGAGGATCTGTCCATTGCGGTCCCGGGCGCCGGGGTGCAAGAGGGTACAGCTGCCCGGTGCATCGCGCCCGGTCGTGGCATCACGCTGAGTGATACGTGAGGACAGGGAGAACGCGCACAGTCCCACCGTTCGGTACGCACGGGCGCGACGGCACCCGCTTGGCTACGGCCGCGCATAACGAGGTAATCCGTGCAGCTATGCGCTCGGCCGACAGGACTGGCCGACGTCCGATTCTGCCGAGTGGCAAATCTTGCCGCATAAATACCTGTGCGCTTGGCATATATCTTACAACAAAGAGCTGATGAGTAGAGTGGGCCAGGAGGTAGAAGTGGTTGTCGTATTACGACCTCTGCGATCCGATGATCAGCTTAGCTAGCCCACTCGCGGCGTCTCGCCGGAACTTTTTTCGAGACCACACTGCTGGGAGCAGGAGGAGAGCTGCAATAGTGCCAGCCATGACAAGAAGCATGCATGCGAGGACGGCAAGCCACTGCTCGCCAATCATCAGATACGAGAGTGCCGACACGCGGATAGTTATGGCTACCAGGCGGCGAGGACTGCGCACGGGACCTCCAGGGACGGTGTGATCGCCCATCAGCTTGCCGACACTACGGCCCTGATTGGTCCAGAATGGACAGTCTGGACAACTGGACAGTTCTACTATGAAGCGCGCAACCGACTACCTGACCGAAGCAAGGGAGGAAGAGTGGCGGCCCCCAAGGGAGCGACAGCTAGCCTGCCCGAGGCATTGACTGCTCTGCACGTCTTGGTCGGTGCACCCGACGATCGTCAACTTGAGCACTACGCGTCCCTTACAGGCCATCGGCTCGCGCGTAGCACAGCAAACAACGTCCGTCACGGCCGTGGCAGGCCACGGTTTGAGACTGTCGAGGCCTTTGTTGCCGGTTGTCTAACGTTCGCAGAGAAGCGCAAGCCGCCAGTTTACGTGCCTGCCGAGTACAGTGACCTAAAGATGTGGCAGGTGCGCTATGACTATTTTACCGAGGTCACGGCGACTGCCGCCAAGATTCAGACCCCGAATCGCCTTGACCTCTCCACCCAATTGCCCCGCCTGCGAGATAGCCCTGCACGGCTACTTGATCCGCAAAACGGCGTGGTCCAGTTCATAGGACGTGTCGATGAGCTGGCTGCTTTGCTTACCTGGTGTGAGGACGACTCGGGGGGGAGACTGCGACTGATAACGGGGCCAGGCGGCATCGGTAAGACTCGACTGGCACTGCAACTTACTACGAAGCTGAAGGAGTTGCAGTGGAGATGTGAATGGGTGGGCGACCGTCAAGAAGCGCACGTCCTGGCTGCAATCCGGGCCGTTAGCCCAGGGCCGGTGCTCTTGGTTGCGGACTATGCCGAGACTCGGATAGGGCTGGAAGAGCTCCTCCGTGGTGTCGTGGCTGACAACGGGAAGATCCGGCTGCTACTACTGGCTCGCAGTGCAGGTCAGTGGTGGGAGCAACTCGCCGCTGGGGAAGGAGCGATTCGGGACCTTATTGTCCAAAATGACCATGGTGGCATCCCGCTGGGCGAGGTTCTTGATGACACGGTCAGCGACGAGGAGCAGGTGCTACGCGTTATACCAGTCTTTGCGGAGAAGCTAGGAGTGTCACCGCCGGAGTATGTGGCAGTGGGAACCCGACCCAAGCGTGCGCGGGTGCTGGAATTGCACGCCGCGGCGTTGGTCGCTGTTCTGGAGTGGATCTTGGCTCCCAAGTTGAAACCTCGGGTTGAGCTCGGTGGGGTATTGAATGAACTGTTGCAGCATGAGGAGAGATTCTGGCTTCGTAGCGCCTTGGCTCAAGGATTGATATATGGCTCGACCGGGATAACTCCGACAACGCTCCGCCAGGCGGTCGCAGCAGGCTGCCTGCTGGGCGCAAAAGACCAGAACGAAGCTGTGGCATTGCTAGGCCGGGTACCGGCGGTACCTAAGCCAGTAATGTTGGCGCTGGCGGTGTGGTTGCGAGAGCTGTACCCCCCAGGGCGGGACAGTAACGAATGGTTGGGAATGATTCAGCCGGACCGCCTGGCAGAGCGCCTAGTGATCAGTCAACTTGGTCGCTCGGAAGAATTGACTCAGGCTTGCCTGAGTGACCTTGGAGAACGTCAGGCTCGTCAGGCTTTGCTTCTGCTGGGCCGAGCGGCCACCGAGGACGAAATAGCTGAACGACTTTTGCGACGATTGCTTCCGCTAGTAGCACAAGTGATTGAAGATATTGAAGCACCACTGGAAACCCTAGTTTCGATTGCCAATGCAATCCCTTATCCATCTATGGCGCTAGGTCAGTCGCATGCGGCGATAACAAGTCGGATCCTAGATACCCCCGCTGCGCGCGCACATCCGTCAGAGTACGCTCGATGGCTAATGGTCCGTGGGCTCACGCTTACTCAGCTAAGCCGTCCATGGGACGCTCTTCCAGTTACTGAGCAAGCAGTTGGATTGTATCGCGAGCTGGCATCAGCTAATCCTGACCGCTACAAATCTGACCTCGCTGGAGCACTTTCCAATCTGGGAATCGGATTGTCGGAAATGGGCCATATGATCGAGGCGCTTGAGGCCACTCAGGAAGCACTTTCCCTCTATCGGAGTCTTGCGGAGGATTACCCGGACCGGTATGAGCCCGAACTCGCCTCCACGCTTGCCGATCTCGGAGCCCGATTTTCAGATGTAGGCAGTCACGCTGAGGGACTTATGGTTACACAGGACGCCTCGAACCTTTTCCATAACCTCGCCGTAGTCGATCCGGACCGGTATGAGCCCGAACTCGCCTCCACCCTTGCCGATCTCGGAGCCCGATTTTCAGATGTAGGCAGCCACGCTGAGGGACTTATGGTTACACAGGAGGCTGCCAGGCTCTACCGAGAATTGGCGTCTGCGAACCCCGACCGGTACCGGCCCGGTCACGCGGCCGCGCTGGCCCAACTCGGGGCGCGGTTTTCAGAAATGGGACGTCAAGCCGAGGCACTGGTTGCGAGTCAAGATGCAGCTAGCCTTCTTCAAAGTGGCGCAGCATCTGATCCCGATCGTTACCGACCGAGCATTGCCGGTATTCTGGCTAATCTTGGCTGCCAGTTCTTGGCTCTTGGGCATCCAGAGGAGGCATCGTCTGCCGTGCAGGAAGCGTTGCGAATTTACCGCGAACTGACAGCGGTGAACCAGGGATGGTACCGGCCAAACCTCGCCGCTGCCCTAATTACACTTGGAGATGTATCCTCGGTTCTACGCTGTCCTGCGGAGGCAGTAGCTGCGACTCAGGAAGCTGTCAGCCTTTACCGTCAGCTAACAGCCGATCAACCTGATAGGTATGAGCCTAACCTTGCCGCCGCACTGGCCAAGCTTGGAGATGTATTCTCGGTTCTACGCTGTCCTGCGGAGGCAGTAGCTGCGACTCAGGAAGCTGTCGGCCGCTACCGGCAGCTAACCGTCGTCAATCCAACTCGCTACCAGCGTGACCTCACTTTGTACCTAATGGTTTTGGGAGCCCGTCTGTCGCAATCGAGTCGACCGGCAGAGGCATTGTCCGCCGAACGCGAAGCAATCAGCCTCTATCGGGAGCTAGCAGCGGAGAATCCTTGCTGGTACCGCCCGAACCTAGCACTCGGTCTGATGATTTTGGGGACACAGCTATCGCAATTGCATCGCCCGGCCGAGGCGCTGCGACCAGAACTAGAAGCCATTAGCCTCTACCGTGAGCTGGCAGCGGATAATCCGAAGCGGTATCGAGCCGATCTTGCTGCATCCCTTACGAGTCTGGGCTTTAGACTATCCGAGCTGGGCCGCCCGGCTGACGCGCTGGTAGCTACTCGCGAAGCGGTCCTGATTTATCTTGAGCGAGAGGAAATGGAACCGCAGCGGCGCTCAATCCTTACCTCTTCGGGAACCAGTTCTGAGCTTGAGACCGAGGATCCCGAAGACCCTCTCACGCGTAATGCAATTGGCCTATATCAAACAGCCCCGGAGGCACTCGGCTTCTATAGCGAGCTAGTAGCAGCCGACGATGGGTATCGGCCGGACTTGGCTCTTTCTCTTATCGGCCTAGTAAATCAGCTGTCTGAATCAGGTGGCCAGAGCAATGCATTTTCCGCAGTACAGGAGTCAGTGGGCCTCTACCGCGAATTGGCAGCGGACGACCCTCGCTGGTATCAGCCAAATTTGGCTCTTGCTTTGATGATCCTTGGGGCCCTGCACTCTGAATTGGGTCATCTTACAGAAGCGCTTGCTGTCGAACAGGAAGCGATTACCCTGTACAGGGAACTGGCAGCGGACAATCCTCAGCGATACCGCCCTATCCTTGCCGCCTCGCTCAACAGTCTCGGGTTCAGGTTGTCAGAGCTGGGCTTTTCCTCACAAGCGCTGGACGTTACCCGCGAAGCAACTCGGCTTTACCATGAACAATCGACGCTTCGTTCATCGCATCAGAACTCGGGCGGGTCGGTCTCCTCTCTAAGTTCAGGAGCTGAGACCTCAGATCTAACTGATCCCGCGGAGGAGTTGATGACTGCCCAGGAAGCGGTCAGACTCTACAGAACGTTGGCTGCATTTAATCTCCAGCACTACCAGCCATTCCTGGCCGACTCGCTAGAAAAACTAGGAATTCAATTGCTAAGGGCCGAGCGACTTAATACCGCGCTATCCGTCCAGCAAGAAGCAGTTAGTATTTATCAAGAGCTAGAAGCTGTTAGTCCGGAAAAATATCGTTCGCGCCTAATAGACGCACTAACTCGCCTCGCCAAGACACTTGCCGAGTTGAAGTCCCCGTAACTATTGAAGCCTCACGGACCCTAACGATGATCAGCCGAGCATCAGATCCACGCAGAAAGACGATTAGGCATGGAAACAGATGATCGTGGAGTTGTCAGGCTCAAACCCGACTTGGGTCACATCTTGACTTTGGATGGACGGGCAAGGCTCTGATATGCAGGTTTGTCGCTCGTCACAACCAAACTTGCGCACTAAGCTTGCCTGCCGAGCTGACCCACCAGCCAGCTCTGCCAACCATTGAGAGGGTGGCACCATACGCGGACATGCAGGTCAGGGGCGTGAGTCATTTACGAGAAAATCTTTACGATACACTCGACCACTCTCTACCGCTCCCGGCTTGCGCACTAATTGACCCAACTCAGGTCAAACCAAACATCCGCTTCTGCTGCGTTCCGGTGCATCCGCGGCGTCGATCATCGTCGCGGACCCCGGCCGGACTGACTACCAGCTGCAGTTATCGCAGACGCCTGTCAAGGACATCGCCTGATTGCAAGTGGGACAGACCTCGCCGATTCTTCCATCCTTCATGCTCGATCGCGCGTCCTCCGGAGATTCTGCGCGGGTGGCGATACACGTCTTACACGCTCGAAGAGTATGCATCTGTTCTTCTGTCGCCAGTTCGGGCGTACCCAGAATGGTGCCGTCTCGCCACTCGAAGTGGCTGCAGCCGGGGTCATGCCGCAGTCTGGGCTCCGCTCCCGTTCGACTGCCGTCAAGGTGCACCGGGTACACCACGTATCTGATATCTGAATGCTCTACGGTGTTCGCCACGGAGGACACTTTACGATCCGGATCGCGTCGTGAAGCAACTCTTTGACCAGATCGAGCAGCCCACGTGTGGCCGGGTCGGCCTTACTCATGCCGCGTACCGCGTCGGATAACGTTCCTCGTAGCTGGTCGAAGGGTCCAGGAGCCACGTATGGCCGCTGGGCCGCCTGCGGTTCAATGGTGCGGAGGATGCGGTGCCTGTTGAGTTCGGGCTGTGGCGGATCGACGGCGAAGTGCGCAAGGTCCCGTTCGCCAAACTTGGTGACGAGAGCAGGCTCGAAGCCATCCTCGAGCGCGATGTCTCGATCCTGGGGCTCGATGTGATGGTCATCGGACGACAGGTTCCGACCTCGTACGGGAAGCGCATTGATCTGCTTGCGGTCGATGCCGGTGGCGATCTATACGCTATCGAGCTTAAGCGTGACCGGACGCCCCGTGAGGTGGTGGCGCAGGTCCTTGACTACGGCTCATGGGTCAAGGATCTGGGCCATGAGGATATCTTGACCCTGTTCAGCGAGCATCATGACGGCGCCCGGCTCGAGCAGGGGTTCGAGGGCCGGTTCGGCGACGTGCTGCCGGATGCGCTGAACCAGGACCACCACCTGGTGATCGTGGCGTCGGAGCTAGACAGCAGCACTGAGCGGATCGTGCTGTACCTGTCCGGGGAGTTCTCGGTTCCGGTCAGTGTGCTTTTCTTCCGGTACTACGTCGATGGCGGCCGAGAGTACCTGGCGCGGACCTGGCTCAACGACCCGGCCGTGGCCGACGCTGCGGCGCCGAAGCAAGGTAAGGCTAAGGTCAGAGGACCATGGAACGGCCAAGATTTTTACGTCACATGTGGTGAAGGACGGCACCGGAACTGGGACGACGATGTCAGGTACGGGTATATCTCGTCGGGCGGTGGGAAAAAGTACACCAGCCCGCTTAACCAGCTGTTTGTCGGCTGCCGGGTGTTTGCCTATATACCTGGGACCGGCTATGTCGGCGTCGGTACTGTGACCGAGACCGCCCAGCCGGTCACCGAGTTCATGGTGGATGTGGACGGGGAACGCAAGGGTCTGCTCGATGCGCCGCTGAAGGCTCCGTCGCTGACTGAGTACACCCAGCCGGACAACATGGAATACGCGGTCCGCGTCGACTGGATAAGGACTCTCCCACGCGAGCAAGCCATCAAGGAGAAAGGCATGTTCGCGAATCAGAACAGCGCATGCAAACTCCGCAACAGCTTCACGCTCGAAAGGCTGACCGAGAGGTTCGAGCTAGACTCGTAGCGATAACAGCACCTATTCAGGCCGCGACCGACTCCAACCCAGGCATGAGCTCAATATCCTCATTTGCCGCGATGAAGGCTGTGATGGGCACGGCTTGTTCAGTATCGCGGCGGCTCAGGCAGGCCAGGGTGCCTGCCTGACGCAGCGCGTCGGGCAGTCCGCATGGCCCGGCCATCTGCCATACGAGGTCGGCGGCGTCAGCGCGGAGCATGCCGGCGGCGGTGACGCACGGCGGCCGGCTCAGTTTCCGGGCCGACCTTTTCACCCACTCAGCAGTGGGGAGCTCAAGTCGAACGGAGCACGGGTTGTCTCGGACCCCATGAACATGTTCAGGTTCGATGACTGTCGGCGGCTCGTCGGCGGCGGCGCCGCACACGGCTGTGGAAGACTACGAGGGCCTTGATCATTCAGAGCGTTTGGAGTGCATCCTGTGACTGGTCTCGCTCGCAGTGAGATTCGAGATAGCGACATCATTGCGCTGGCCGACAGGGTATCCAGGGAGGGTTATCGGAAATACCTCCGCCGGATGACGCTCGTCAAGATCAGAGGTTTCAACGATCGGCGCGTGTCGTTCGACTTCCCTGTCACCGCACTCATTGGCCCGAACGGCGGAGGCAAGACGACCGTTCTGGGGGCCGCAGGCATCATCTATCAAAGTGTGCCGCCGCGACTGTTCTTCGCCAAGTCCGGCAAGTACGACCGGAGCATGCAGGACTGGATTGTTGAGTACGACGTCATCGACCGCGATCTCGCCCGATCGAATCCTCAACGCACGGCGAGCTTCCGTCGCGCCAAGTGGAATCGCACAGCTCTTGCTAGGGAGGTCCGGGTCTTCGGTATTAGCCGCACGGTGCCAGCCAGCGAACGACGTGACCTGGTAAAGGCCGTAGGAAGCCGATTCACCGCAAAGTCTGAGACAGAGCTCGACCCTGCCGTAGTCACCGCGGCAGAAAGGGTACTTGGCAAGCCGATGACAGGCTACGCAAGCCTGACTGTCGACTCTGCGGGGAAGATCACGCTCTATGCAGTTTCTGCGCAGGGAGGAACGTACTCAGAGTTCCACTTCGGTGCCGGCGAAGCGAGCATCATCAAGATCATCAGTGGGATTGAGACTGCACCGGACAATAGCCTCATCCTGATCGAGGAGATCGAGAACGGCCTTCACCCCGTTGCTACGCAGCGCCTAGTCGAGTACCTCGTCGACGCAGCGCGACGTAAGAGCGTTCAAGTCATCTTCACGACTCACAGTAACGACGCGCTAACGCCGCTTCCACCGAGCGCGATCTGGGCAGCATACAACGGTGAGCTGCTACAAGGGAAACTAGATATTCGAGCACTTCGCACCATTACGGGGCAGGTCGAGGCCCAACTAGCGATCTTCGTGGAAGACGATTTTGCGGAGCTGATGGTCGCCACCGCTCTTCGACAGGTCGACAACATTGAACTGGACGCGATCAAGATCCACGGTATGGGTGGGGCCGTGCCCGCCCGAACCGTAAATCACCAGCATAACGTCGACCCGACGAGAACGTTTGATTCGATCTGCATCCTCGACGGCGATCAGACGGCGGACCATAGCGACAACGTGTTCGTCCTCCCGGGCACCACCTATCCCGAGAACTATGTCTTCGACAACATCCTGACCAACATCGACCCGCTAGCAGCGAAGCTTACGGTCATGTTGGGTTTGCGCGTCGAACAACAGGAATGGGTGAAGGAAGTCGTCAAGGACCGCGCCCTAACGAACATCGACCGTCACATGATCTTTGAACAGATTGGCGAAGACCTGGGTTTCCTTGCCGGTCTCGTGGTCAAGAATGCCTTTCTAACGTTGTGGGCACAGAACAGCCAGGACGCGCGGGATATGGTCGCCCCGTTCCTGGATCGGTTGCCTCTGCGTTCGTGATGCGGCCTAACGCTCGGCGAACGCGCATACGGCGGCTCTGCATTCGGCGCTACTGAGCGATCATGACCCTACGGGTTGCATCACGGGACTGATCCGCTCATGCCGCCTTCAGAGTGATCATGAAGGGTCTTGGGACTCGCCTGCCAGCCGGGTTCGCGCCTCGTTGAGCAGGCGCTCGTAGGCTGGGTCGAACGGCTCAATCAGTTCCCGTTCCAGCAGGCAGGACAGATTCCACAGCGCTATCTGGCCGGCATGGTGCTCTGGCTGCGTCACACGGTCCTGGTCCTCCCAGTGATGGAGTAGCTCGAACAGGACCAGCGCCTCATCGCGGGTGAGACGGAGGACGACTTCCCTGGCGGCGTGACCCATACAGCCCATCATGGCTTTACCCCATCAACCGCTGCTGGCGGCAGGTGCGTGCTGGTCAAGCTTCACGGTGACAGTGAGCCGCTGCAACGTCATGGCATGACTCCCTTCATCCAGATGGCCCTCACGTCCTCCGGTCCTCCTGAGCCGTTCACTGACCGGCTGCGGCTGGCAGTGGCCGCTTACCTCGCCCGGTTCAAGGGCTCCTCGCGTGAGCACACCGAATCGGACCTGCGCTGCTACCTGGCCAGGTACGCCGGGCAAGGCCTGGATCCCTCGACGCCAGGCGGCCGCACCTGGAGCTGTACATCCGGTGGATGCAGGAGATCCGCCGGTTCAAGCCCTCCACCGTGTCCCGCCGGTTCTCCGTCACTGCCGGTTTCTACCGGACATGCGTCCTCGGCTACTCGACGGGCAGCAGCGGAGCTTGTCGAAGATGTTCCAGGTCTTCAGCCGCATGTTGCCCTTGTTCGCCCGACGGTTATCCCTTCGCGGTGAGGCCGGCCAGCATGGCGAGCATCTTCGGCCAGCCGTCCCGCTGGGCGGCGACGTTGCCGGCCCGGGTGCCGCCGAGATTAAACAGGGTCGTGTTTCCGGCCGGCTGGTACGGCTGCATGCCCACGCCGTGTCCCGCGTCCTGGTAGACCAAGGCCTGGTCCTTGTAGCGGCTGTGGTCTACGGACAGCTGCAGGATAATGGCGTTCGCCGACGACGCGGATCCCCAGATCGAGTCCTGCTTGCCCGCGACCGCGAGGACCGGGCCGCTGATGTGACTCACGTCGATCGGTCCCGGGTCGACGACCCTGGGGCCGAGTATCCACGCGGCCCGCGCTTGGTTGTCCCCGGCCACGTTCACCTCCGATGACGGCGAGTACACGACCGCCCCGTGGAAGAGCTTCGGGAAGTTATCCGCGAGCAGGAGCGCGGCCTCGCTGCCCCGCGAGTAGCCCATCGGGAGAATGTGGGCCGGGTCGACCTGTGGCTGGCTGGCCAGGATCTTCCCGGCCGTCTCGAAGTACTCGAGCGGGATCCCGTCCAGCGCCGGCGGCAGCCCGGGCCAGTCGAAGTAGGCGACGGTCAGCGCCGGGTACCCGTGGGCGGCCAGCAGCGCCGCGCCGTACACCTGGCTCATGCCGCCCTCCGCACCGCCGAAGACCAGCACCCCGGCGTGGCGCGGGGTTCCTGGCGGCGGCAGGAACAGTTCCCCGGCGACCTTGTCCCTGGCGAGCGTCAGCGTCCGGACCGTCTCGCCCTTCGCCATCCACTGCCTGGTCACGGTGCGGGACGCGAGCTTCGCCCCCGACGACGAGGTGACGGTCAGGGTGACCGGGTAGCCAGACTGCTGCTGCGGTGTCGGGGGCGTGAAGTACTGGTCCTGGCTGGCTGGCGCGACGGGGGTCATCGACCAGAACAGAGCCATCCCATCCTTGCCCTGGTAGGACCCCGACTTTGGAGCGACCTTTCCCAGGTCAACGGTCCCGTCCTGGCTCGCGGTGTAGACGGACGAGGACCGCCAGGTGCCCTTCTTCGCATCGGCCGCCTGCGCACTGACGGTCACCCGCTCGCCCGCGGACAGCCCGGTGACCCGGATGCCGATGGCCTGGTCCGCGAGGCCACTGAGCTCGCTGACCTGGATCACCGTCGGCTTGGCCGGGGGACCACCGCTGCAGGCGGCCAGTCCGCCGGTCAGCAGGGCCACCGTCAGGGCCGCTCCTAGGCTTCCTAGCTTCTGGGTGAATTTTGACACCACCGGCTTACGTTAACGGGGGACACATCTCATGGTCTAGTCCAATTGAGCCCGAAATATCCCGACTACTTTCGGCGGGCATCCCGGCGGGCCGGAATATAAAACAGCCAGGTGTCCATGAGGTACGCGGTGACGTAGCGGGCGTCGTTCTCGCACTGTTGCCCGAGAAGCAGGCGATGAAGGCAAGCGCGTCGCGGACGATGGCCTCTCTGATCCTGGCGCGCCAGTCCTCCCCTGGCCACAGGAATGGTTCACGCAGATCGCCCCCTACGCCCGGTTCGTGGTCCAGATCCTCCAGATCGCCGTCCCCCTCGCCGGCGCGGTCACCATCGCCGCCCTGCCTGCCGCCCAGCAGAACGACGCGCAGAACCGCCTGGAAATCATGAAGGACATCGTCGCTGCCCTGCCCACCGGCCAGGAAGACAGGATAGGAGACGGCCTCCCGGAACGCGCGGGACGGCTGACGACAGCACAGGGCGCGGCCCTGCGGGCCATCCGGGCCATCATTTTCGAAAACGACCCCTGCACGCCTTCAGCGGACTGCGCCGAGTCCAGGCCCCCGGAGGCGATCTACTTTGGGTCTGCGGACACCACTACCCCGACTACGACCCAGGCCTGCCTATCGTCCGATAGGCAGGCGAAACCGCACGGGAAATATGCGGCGAATTACTTTGCGGCTAAGACGGCAAAAGGAAAGTACTGCCTGGTAAATCCAGTCATAGCGGTCGGACTCATAATCTGCCGGTGACTGGCGAGCGGCGCCGTAACAGATGTTCTGTGGTGCACATAGCGCCACTAGATCGCTCTGCTTGACAAGTACCTATTCGGCGATCTGGAGCGCTTCTCTGGGAGTTGACCTCGCTCCAGGTTCCGGCGGCCTGTGACATGGAGTGATCGCCAGGAAAAGCTTACGTTGGGTTTCCGCTCAATCGCTGGGACCCGCCGCCGGCCCAGCCTCCCGGGTCTCAGCCAAGCCCGGAGGTACCCGATGACCACTGCCGTCCCATCCACCGCCATCGCCACCATCCAGCCCGCCTTCACTGACCCCGAACGGCTCGCCCTCGCCGGCTACCTGGCCGGGTACCGCGGGCTGACCCGCGAGGCCTACGCACTGGACCTGCGCCAATTCGCCAGCTGGTGCCACACCCGATCTCTGCCCCTATTCGCCGCCCGCCGCGCCGACATCGAAGGGTTCGCCCGGGACCTGGAAGCCAGAGGGCGCGCCCGCGCCACCGTCACCCGGCGGCTGTCCACCATCGCCGGGTTCTACATTCTCTGAACAATCAACATGGACTTAAAGGTTTGGATGTTGTGGCAGGTCAGGGGAACTACGCGAACGCTTACGGCCGGGTCGGGCTGGTGCTTACAAGCAGCAGCGAGGAGAAGGCGGTGAGCCGTTCAGCGCCGTATGTCCACTTTCTGTGGTGCCGAGGGCCAGGTCACCGCCACTCCAGCATGTCGATTGCGACATTTCGGTCAGAGTTGTGAACCACCGCTAGGGTAGATCAGCCCTCTGAACTGTGGTGATGTTCCGTTGTTCAGTTAACAGGCAGGTACGCCGTCGAAGAAGAACTCCTAGATCACTCCCCGGCCGCGCATGTCCGGCGGCCACGGCTGGATTACGAGTCCCATGCCACCGCCCTGGACCGCAACGAACTCGGCGCGCTGCTGGTGGCCGCCGGGCTCGGGCCACCGACCGAGCATGCGCTGATCTCGCTGCTCGCGCTGAACGGGCTGCGGGTCTCAGAGGCCACCGGCGCCGACATCGAGCACCTAGGCCTGGAGCGCGGCCACCGGACTCTGACCATTACACGAAAGGGCGGCAAGGTCGTCACCATCCCGCTCGCGCCGCGCACCGCCCGGGCGATCGACCTGGCCACCGGCGAACGCTGCGACGGCCCGGTCTTCCTCACCGCCGGCGGGCGCCGGCTGGACCGGCACGGCGCCGGGCGGATCGTCCGCAAGGTCGCCCGCCACGCCGGGATCAGCAAGAACGTAGGGCCGCACACGCTGCGGCACGCGTTCATCACCGCCGCGCTCGACGCCGGCGTGCCGCTGCGCGACGTCCAGGAGGCCGCCTCCCACGCTGACCCGCGCACCACCATGAGATACGACCGGGCCCGCGGCAGCCTGGACCGGCACGCAACCTACATCGTCGCCGCCTACCTCGCCAGCGCCGCCAGGTAACCCCATCGGCTAGCAGCTCCGTCTGGCGGCCCAACCGCCAGACGGACAGGGCCGCGGCTGCCCCGATGACGATGGCCGCGAGGCGGTCACTGACCGCGACCTCAACGCGCGCGGGAACCGCCGTTCTGTACTGGCACAATCCCTCCGGCACGGTCTGATGGAGGCGCGCAGAACGGCATTTTCTGTCGCGTTGGCTGTCTTCTGGCGAATGCGCGCGGCGAAGTTCAGCAGTCCAGAACTGTGGCGCTAACGTTAGTCACGACGACCATGAGAGTGGTCTGCGGGCCCCGTCGACCCCGGGCGGACCCGCGCGATGGTGTCGCACCCCACACCGGGTACGCTTCCGCCTACCGGTCGGTAGCTGGAGAGATGGAGCAGGCCCGGCAGGTTAGGTGCATCTTGCCTCCACGCCTTCCAGCGTGGAGCCCTCGGCTTGCCCGGTGTCAGCCACCGCCTCGGGGTTGCGTAGCCAGCAGTCCGTCGGCACATCACGGAAACCCCGGCTGCGCGGCCACGCACTGCTCATCGGTGAGAATTCCGGGTTAATCGCTGGTTTACGCTGGGAAACTACAGGGGACCTATCGTGGCCTATTCACCCGGAGACTCTCGCAGCTGCCGGAACTTCGCCCGTATCAGGCCGACAGGAATCTCCAGGGGCCGATCCGTATCGTGTTGCCTCTCGATTAGATCCTCAAGCCACCGCTCAAATGCGGGATAAGTACTCTGGCACCTTCCCCGCAGAAGTCCCGCCGCCCGGCAGATTGAGATTTCCAGTCGCCCCGGGCCGCTGCCGCCGTAACCCCAACTGAAAGTCCAGCCAAGGTTGTTTTCCGCGGGCAGCAGATCGATGCGCTCATCAGGGAGGAAAATGTAGACGGCGCGGCCTCCCAGGAAGGCTCCACCGCGGATTACAGCCGCATCGTCAAGATCCTCATCGCAGCCCGACCACAGCGGCCGGTACTCCATGCGCAAAAACGGCCATCCCACCGCGAAAAAGGTCTCCATAGTACCGGAATAACGTTCCGTTGTCCCTGAGAGCACCAGCCTTCCGAAACGATCGTAACCGGAACGCAGCTCGTCTTCATCAATGACCGGCGGCAGATGCCGCCTTAGCTCTGCGTAGCGTTCCAGATCCTTCTCAAGCGGTTCCCCGGAGGAGACCGAGGCTAGGTAGGCTCGGTCGGCGGGTCCAGCCACGGGAAACACTCTAACCTCGGCGCCGACAGCCTTGGTCCGTCGTTCGCGAGGCGCTGGCAATGGCTCGAAGAACGTGGCGTCCACGCGAATGGCAAGGGCACCGCCGGGTCCGGCCGCGATGATGGTCGAGTCGGGTGCGATCGTGATGGCCTGAATCTCTGTGTTCACCTCGATCGTCCGCTTGCACTCACGGTCAACCCTCATGTCCCAGATCCGGATCGGCCGTCCGTAGCCGCTGTAGACCACGACGGGATGGCTGGCGAGTTCGCCGATCGCTACCGGAGGATGCAGCCACATCTCTCCCTGCATAGAGGGCGGTTCGGCTATCAACTCACCGCGTTGCAGGTCCCATATCCCGAACCGGTTCAATGCCGTGACAACCGCGATTGGCTGCCCGGCTAGGGTACCGAAGGCACGGACGACCGGCCCGCCACGGTCGTGGTAGGCGGGTAGCGGTTCCCAGGCCAGCCTTCCGGCGCGGACGTCCCATACCTGAAGCCAGTTGATTTTCAGCAGGCTATCGTCGCCGGGGAGGGCATCGCAGAAGACGACCGCCAGCCGACCGCCGAGCCCTCCGATGGCGATCGAGTGTCTGACACCGCTGGCGTCGCCGATAATCGGGATCAGATCACCTACCTGCGCGCCGCTGCGCAGATCCCGCACTTTGAGGTGGGTGCTCCTGCGCGCGCCAAGACGCTCAGGTCTGACCGAGCAGTCGAAGGGGAGGTCGTCGCTGTCGATGTGAATGTCGTCGCTGTCGTCGCTGTCGTCGCTGTCGCTGTCGTCGATGCTGACACCAAACACCGCGTCGCCGACACGGCCGGCGGCACAAACGCCGCCGAGGCGGTCAAGATCCACCGAGCGGGCATCGACCCGCGACCCGTCAGCTTGATCCCAGACCCGGATGACCGGCTTGGCGGAGGCCTCGGTGTCCTCACGTTCAACAGTTGAACCGCAGGAGATGAGAAACGATCTATCGCCCGATTTGCGGTGATCCTCAAGGTCCTCGTTGACCGTTTTGTGCCATACCCAGCTCTTGGAGAAGGAGACGGTCGCAAAGCTCTTGGAGACGACGACCGGGCGGCCGCCAAGCTCGCACGCCTGCAGCCACTCGACGTACTGATGCTCGACGCGATCTGGTGTTCGGTGAAGGCTGGCCGCGAGATCCCAGACGCCGACCGCATGATCAAACCCGCCGGACACGAGCACCGGCCGGCCGTCGAGCGAGGTGATCGCCAGCGCCTTCGAGCCTCCGTAATGCCCGACCAGCGAGCCCCGCAACGGCTTCTCTTCGTCGGCCAGATCCCACACGCGCAGAAGTCCCGGGTCGGTCCCGAAGAAGTTACCCGACACGGCGACGGGACGCCCGTCGACTTCCCCGGTCGCGACCCCGATGATGAACCCGTCGGGAGACTTATATGACGGCATGGCGCGCTCGCCGGACTCCATGTCCAGGGTGGTCAGCCTGTCGTCGGCGCCGCAGACGGCGACCGGGCGCCCGCCGAGCAGCCCCAGCGCGACCGCCCAGGTCGTCTCATACTCCGAAATGAGCCGTTCCGCGACCCATTTACCGGCGGCCCGGACCCACCGGTGGGCGCCCTTGCTGTGGCCCGCCACGATGACCGGCCTGCCATTGCAACGACCTGCTGCGACCCCGTGCACATGCGCAAACAAGTACTCGTGCCGGGGGAAATCGGGCCCCCACTCAAGTACGCCCATCGGCTGCCCGGTGCCCAGATCCCAAAGTCCGACCGTGCCACCGTGCTCATATGCCGCCACGATGAACGGCTGGCCGTCAAGATCGCCTACGGCCATTGCAGTGACCTCGCCCCAGGTGTCGGCGGGGGTGTCCAGTCGCTCGCCAAGGGGCGAGCCGTCTGCCAGGCGCCAGCGTCGCAGCTTCCCATCCTCACCACCAGACACGACGATCGGACCGTCCTTACCTAGGCCGATCGCGACCGTCTCGACACCGCCCTCGCCGTGACGCCACTCCGCCTCCGAGCGGCCGGGGTGTCGCAGGTCCCAGACCCGGACCATGCCGTCCGAACCGCCGGAGACGACCACCGCGGTCCCGTCTCGCTCGCCCACCGCCACGGCTCGAACAGGCCCGTTGTGCCAGCCCAGGATCCGGTCGTGGCCGACGGGATGCCGGTGCGCCCACCGGACCGACCATGGCCGACGCCCCGGCGGCAACTCTGCGAGCCGCTCGGCGATCCAGCCGGCGCCGAGCTGGCGCGCCCCGAGTTCAAGCACCGCGGCACGCTCCTCAACAGGCGGGTCATCCGGCCACCGTCCTCGCAAGCGGGACCCCACCCGCTGCAGCAGGCGCTCAGCTTCCAGGGCGCGGCTGGTGGTCGCGGCCGGAAGCGCGCTCAGCAGCCGGTCCGGGTCGGCCTCGGCCAGGTACACCGGATCCTCGAGCAGCTCATCGAGCCGGCCGGCGGCGGCGGCGTGCTCGGCGCCATGCTGCCGCAGGTAGACGGGCGCCTGCCGCCATTCACGCCGCCCGTCCGGACCGACCGTCATCAGGTCGAGCCAGGCCCGCAGCAGCCGCTGCTCATCGGCGCTGGTGTCACGGTTCGCCTTGAGGGTGTCAGCGAGGGCCTGGTGGAACAGCCGCCGCCGCCCGCCGCCTGGCACGTCCATCGAAGTGGTCAAGAACGAGGCGGCCGGGCTAGCCAGCAGATCCTCCAGGTCGGCCCGCTGGTACGTCCGGCGGAGAGCAGCGACCGCAGTGAGCCACAACTCGTCGGCCGGTAGCCCATCACCGCGGGCGTAGGCCAGCGGCAGGAGCAGGTCCCGCAGCCGCCCGCCATGCGGCAGCGCGTCGAGCAACCGGTCGAGCGCGTCCCGCACGGTACGCGGGAACGGCCGGCTGACCGTCCCGCCGACGGTGACCGCGTGTACGGTGAGCTGGGCGATCAGGAAGTTTCCCGCCGCCGCTTCGCTCACCTCACCGGCCAGGCCGGACAGGTCCGCCACGCCCTGAGCTGATGGCACGCTAGTGAGCAGCGCGGTGACATACCGCGTGACGTCCGCCCGCTGCAGGTACGGCGGCTGATCCAGCCGCATCGGGTCCGGGTCGGGCAACCTGCCGAGCAGGTGCTCGCGGCAGCCGACTAGCACGCGGGCGCCCGCAACCCTAGCCAGGTCAGCCAGCAGCGAGCAGATTTCCCGCGGCTCTCGCGCCTCGTCCAGCGAATCGGCCACGATCACCAGCCGCCGCTTAGACCTGGCCAGCGCAGCCACCAGCTGATCCGGGGTGCCGGCGGAAACCTCGGCCAGACCGGCGATGCGGGATACCACGGCGGTAACGGTCTGACCTGAAGCCCGCAGCATTACGTCCACGGCACCTTCAGGCGGCACCGCCGGGTCGGCCGCATCGAGACCGGGTATGCGGCGCCGGTAGTGCCGGTCCGCAGCCGTCACGAGCCTGGCCAGCACCGCGGACTTCCCGCAGCCCGGCAGGCCCGTCACTACACGCAGGGCCGGCGGCTGCCCGCCCGCCAGCCACCCCGCCAGGTCCTGCAGCGCTTCCCGCCGGCCGGTGAACAGCCAGCCTGCGTCACCGTCGTCCCGGCTGACACCGCGAGACCGCGGACCCCAGTGCGTTTCGCGGTCCGGATCCAAGTCCAGCGCCGTTAGCAGCGCATCCGCGACCACTGAGCTGCGCGCGGCGATCACCCGCACCGGCACCGCGAACGCGACCCGGCCCCGGCCGGCCGCATCGCGGGTCACCAGCAGCGCCACCACCGCATCCTGGCTCCACACCGCGGCACCGCTGAACCCCGGTCCAACGAGCACCCCGGCGGACACTTTCAGCGTTACCCACTCCAAGCCAGCGGCCAGGCCAAGCTGCCCCTCAGCTGGTACCGAAGTGTCGTAACCGGCCGGGAAGCCATAGCAGGCGAACGCGTGACCGGCCAGCGAGGGCATGGACCGCAGCGGCACTGCCTCCATCCCGGCCGGGGGCTCCGCCAACCGCAGCAGCGCGGTATCGCCACTGGTTAAAGCGCCAGGCGCCCACCCCTCCTCTAGGACTACCGCGGGGCTTGCGGAGCCGGACAACCAGGGGAAGTCCACCCATACTGTCCCTCCCGGGCCGTCGGCACCGGCGTGTTCCACGACATGCGCGCAGGTGAGCAGATGGCAGTCATCAACGGCAAACGCAGCACCGCATACCGGGCCATCCCGGCCGACACGGACCCGGCCCAGCCACTGCCGGGCCTCCAGCGAAGCCCCCACCATAGAGTGATTATCCCGCAGTTACGCCCGAAAGGAACATCAATGAGCGAACTAATAGAAGTGAGAACTAATGCCGGCCCGGTCTTGTTTGACAGCGGCAACCTCACCGCGGCCGGCCCGCAACAGGTCAGCCGCCGGGGAAGGAATATCGTCGCCCAGCTCGACGAACGGCTCGACGACGCACTCGCCTCCGTGCGACCCGCCGCCGACGCCGTCATCCGCGCCTTCCAGCCCCTCGCCCCGCAAGAACTCACCGTCGAGTTCGGCCTCAGACTCGACGCCGAAGCAGGTGCCGTCATCGCCAAGACCGGCATAGCCGGCCACTTCACTATCACCATGAAATGGGCCCCGGCCAACCCCAGCCACAACAGCCCACCGGGACATGACCCAACGCCACGCATCACGGTTGCCTCATCACCATCCACGGACCCCGTTCGGACAGGTGCCGCGCACGATGACAGCGCTGCCCGGTTTGATAGTTCGTCCTCACCGGTGACGGCCCCACCGCTTCAAAACCCATCGCACGAGCCCTGATCCATTGATTCATGAGACTAAGTTAGCCACGCTGCACGACAGTAATCGTTGATCACGCCGCCGAGTGCCTTCGCCGCTGAACTGGTACATTCGGCTCGCGCTGTGCGTATCCATTTCTCCGCGTAGCAGCGTTTTCGGAGGCAGCGCTCGCGCCACACCCGGCTTCCCGCCGCCATTGGTCGGCGGTATGGGCAGGATCAACCAGAACGGAGCCTGGGAATTCTAGAAATGGGTGATCTGCGCGGCCATCCGCGTAGCCGGTACCGCTTTCGGCCCAGCTCGTAATCGGCGATCCGCGCGCATCGCCCGCGTCAGCGACTCTTCCTGTGCGTTACTCTTCGTGACTCTACGGCCAACCCGCATTGGAGACAACGGGCCGCCGAGCGCGCTCACGATGCTGTCGCTACGCGCGGAAGCGGGACCGCGGCGACCGTGTTCACGATCGGTGATGCGGCTATACGGCGGCCTTACAGCCCGGGGCGGGGACCGTGGGCGGGCTGTGATGGTGGCTTCGGTGCGGGTGGTCCGTCTGCCGCGGGTGCTGCCAGCGGGTTGGTCTCGGGGAAGTCGCGGTGGGCAGCCTGGACGGGGTCCTGCGGCTGCCCGTGGTGGGTGAGCACGATGACGGAGGAGCCGGGCATCATCCCGGCCATGGCCGCGGCGTCGTGCATCGCTGCCGCGGCTAGCCAGCCGGGGTCGTCCGGGTTCTGGAGGGTCCTGGCTGTCCAGTCGGCGTCCTCGCGTTGCGGGGCGGCCTCGTGCTTGAGTTTTTCGCCGATCTCCCGGACGCGCTCGCGTGCGGCGCCGAGTTGGCCGGCCTGGGTGAAGGGCTTGTCCAGGTCGTCGCGGGCGCGGTCGGCTTCGGTGGTCAGCCGGTCGATGTCGGTGAGGGTCCGGGTCTTGAGGGATTCCAGGCCCGCCAGGCGGCCTTCCAGCCGGACGATGAGCTTGCCGGGGTCGTGCGCCCGGATGTCGGCGGGCTCCATCCGCAGTTCAGCGCCGGGCGCGCCGTCGAGGGAGATGGTGACGCTGGTGGTGCCCAGGACGCGTTCCACGACGACAGTGACGTCGAAGCCTCCGAGCTGGCCGGGCCGTTCGGCGAGCCGCTTGTGGCCGCTTTTCATGAGGGCTTCGTGCAGTGCGGCGATGAGGTTCTTGAGCTGCTCGCCGGCGTCGTTCCGCTTGCTGAGCCGGGTAGTGCCCAGGGTCATGCTGAAGGCGTCTGCGCGGGTGTTGCGGCGGCGGCTGATCGCGGTGTCGATCTGGCCGGTGAGTGCCTGCAATTCGCCGGCGCGGCGCAGGTTGGCGGCGGCTTTCTGGCGGAGCGCGTCGTGGTTGCGGAGCCAGGCGCGTTCGGTGCGTTCGAGCCGGGTCAGCTCGGCGTCGGCTTCGGCTTTGTCCATGAGCAGGGGGTTCCCGGTGGCCAGGGCCTTGACCTCGCTGTAGGACAGGGCGGCGTCGCCGATGTCCTCGATTTCGCGGACGTCGAGGCGTCCGCGCATGACCTGGGCGATGAACCGGGCTTTTCGTTCGACGGTCTGCCACATGTAGCCGTCGAAGGAGCGTTCGGTGACGTAGCGGAGGATCTGCACTTCGTCGTTGTGGTTGCCCTGGCGCAGGATGCGGCCTTCGCGCTGGGCGACGTCGGCGGGGCGCCAGGGGCAGTCGAGGTGGTGCAGGGCGATGGCGCGGAACTGGACGTTGGTGCCGACGCCCATTTTCTCGGTGCTGCCGAGCAGGACGGCGATGGTCCCGGCGCGGCAGGCGGCGAACAGCTCGCCTTTGTCGCGGTCGGTTTTCGCGTCGTGCACGAACCGGATGGAGTCGCGGGGCAGGCCGCGGGCGGTGAGCTGGTCGCGGAGTTCGTCGTAGACGTTCCACCCCTCCCCTGCGGGGGTGCCGATGTCGCAGAAGACCAGTTGCAGGCTGCCGTGCACGGGGGCGGCCTGCCCGCCGGGAGCTGGGTAGGTGTCGTCGCGGTGGGCGTGCCACAGGTCTGCGATCCGGGCGGCGGCGGTGCCGATCTTGCCGGGGACGGTCATGGGCCGGCCGAGGAGCCGCAGGTCCAGGGCGGCCTTGCGGCCGTCCATGCAGACCTTGAGCATGTTGTCCTCTTCGGGCATCACTTCCCGTTTGCGGATCGCGTCGGCGCGGTCGCCTAGCTCGGTCATTACGTCGAGCTGGCCGTCGCTGGGCTGGCTGATGACGGTTTCGGGGGCGCGCTGGCCGTCGGCGGGGCGGGGGGCCAGGGCCGGGACGGGCAGCTTGAGGTCGTCGGCGGTTTTGATGTCGGCGGAGACGTGCCAGCGGCGGAGCATTTCCGGGACGTTGGTGAACCGGGCGAACCGGGTTTTCTGCCGGAAGCTGTTGCCGCCTTCGGGGGCCATCTCGATCTGGTCGATGGTTTCGCCGAAGGTGGCGGCCCAGGTGTCGAAGTCGGTGATCCCGGCGGATTCCAGCAGGTCGGGCCGCAGGTAGTGCTGCATGACGTACGCTTCGGTGATGCTGTTGGCGATGGGGGTGGCGGTGGCGAAGGTGACGACCCGCCTGCCGTTTCGTTTGGCCAGGTAGCTGATCTTCATGTCCAGGTCCGAGGCGCGCATCGACCCGTCGATCGCGGCGTCGGGGATGTTGGACGGGGTGCGCAGGTTTTTGTAGCCGTGCGCTTCGTCGATTTTTCCGACCGGTGGGACTGTTAACCTGCCATTGACCTGGGCTTTCACGTCGCGTGCATGTGCGTGACGTGAAGTCCGCCGGGATGTCACGGATGCGTCCGCGAGGCGGGCGGGCCTGCGGCGAGCGTGCGGGTGAGCGCCTGGTGGCGTTGCTGGGCGGCTTGCCGGTCCTTGTAGCCGAGGCGGGCGGCGATCTGCTGCCAGGTTGCGCCGGCGGTCCGGGCCTGAGTGATGAGCTGGTGCTCGTGACGGTCGAGTTCGCGGCGGTGGGCGGGGATGGCGTCGAGCGCGGCCAGTGCCCGGCGGATTGCCGCGGCCCTGGCGGGTGTCAACGGGATCTTGACATCGAACAGGGGCATCGTGCCGAGCGGGTCGGCGTCGCCGGGGCCGGTCATGTCAGCGGGCGGGTGCGCGTTCGGTGAGCTGGGCTTCGAGCTGGGCGATGCGCCTGTCGGCGAAGCGGTTGTTGGAGCGGGCGGCTTCCAGCCGCTCTTCGAGGGTCTTGTTGTCGCGGGTGAGCTCGCGGACGCGGTGCTTGAGCGCGGTGTTCTCGCTGGCCAGCCGTTGCGCTGCCTGCGGTGACAGGTCGTGTTCCAGATCGCGGACCTGGCCCAGGAGGATGGCCATGCGGTGCCGCTGCGCGGTGATCTCGGCGTGTGCTGCCGTGAGTGCCGCCTCGGCGTTGAGGGCGCGTTCCCGCAAGGGCAGGTCGTGATCACCGCTGCCCTCGTGAGCGGCTGCTCTGGACCCGCCGGGTTTGCTGACGGCGTCGCTGATCAGGGCGCGGGCGTCAGGGTTGGCGTAGAGGAAGGTGCGGGATACCCCGGCCTGACGGGCGACGGCGGGGTAGGTGACCGGGGTCTTGCGGCGCTTGAGGCTGGCGACGGCGTCGCGGACCTGCTGCAGTTTCTGCTCGGTGGCGCGGCGGCGGGCCTGGATCGCGGCCGCGGTGCGGTCCGGGGTCATGCTGTTTCCTCCAGCTCCCCGGGTTCATCGCCGTCGGCCTCTGGCTGGTCTTCGGGGAGGGGGTCCTCGCCTGCCTCGGTGATGGCGAGCTGTGTGGCGCGGAAGCCTATGTTCCAGACCCGCTGGAAGTAGTCCTGGGGCCGGCGCAGGTCCAGGGCGAGCGCGTCGTCGAGCAGTCCGAGGCCGGCGAGGGCGGCTTCCAGCCCGTCGATGGCAGCCGCGGTGGGGGTGAAGGCGTCGTGCAGGTAAGCGGCGGTGGCGTTGTCGGGGGCGCGTTCGGCGATGGAGTACCACTGCTCGCGCTTGCGCCGCCAGTAGAGCAGGTCTGCACCGGACAGCACGAACTTGGCGCAGTTGTGGCAGTCCAGGTTCCACGGGCAGGCGCCGCCGTCGACGACGGGCTGGAAGGTGCAGAATCCGCCATCGGCGGGGGTGCTGCGCCGCGACAGGTCGATCGCGAGCGCCTCGGCCTGCTCGCGGGTCAGCGGCGCGGCCGGCCCGGATAGCAGCGTGCCGGGGCTGGCGGCACCGGGCCCGGCGACCCACACATGCTGCAGCACGTCTTCCAGGTCGGAGTGGCTGAGCTGGACGTAGTGCTCGGCCATCCGGTCCGAGACGTGCCCGAGGTAGCGGCGGATGTGGGTGAGCGTCGCGCCGTGCCGCAGCAGGCTGGTGGCCAGTGTGTGCCTGGCCTGGTGGGCGACCCAGCGGCCGATGTCGAGTTCGTCGACCCAGGCCTTGAAGCCCGAGTGGAACCACTGGTAGGTGACTGCGGCGGTCCCGTCAGGGTTGCGGTAGCGGCCGGGGAACAGCGCCATCGCCGCCCGCTGCCCGGCGGCGGGGCCGTGCCCGTGCCGGGCGGTGAACCGGGCCACGGTGGTTTCCCGGCGCGCCGCGAGCCGCTCAGACAGCCACTCGGGGATGCGGATCGCCTGGTCGTAGCGGCCGACCTTGGTCTGGTCGTGCCAGAGCATGGCCAGCCCGCCGTAGCGGCCGGTGCAGTCCAGCCGCAGTTGCAGCACCTCGCTGACCCGCCGTCCGGTGACGATGATCGTTTCCCAGATGTCGCGCAGCCCGAAGTCGCTGGGGTCGTGGACCTCGGCGAGCCGGGCGAGGTTGGCCTCGCCGGCCAGGGCGCGGGCGACCTCGTCGGGGAACGGGCTGCGCTTGCGGACCGGGGCGGGCCCGGCGGCGGGCATCGCGGTGATGAACTCCCGTGGCAGCCCGGCCTGCTCGGCGGCACCGGAGTCCAGCGCCCAGCGCAGCAGCTTGCGGGCGTGGTTGAAGGTGATGGCGCGGGTAGTCGTGGTGATGACCGACGGGGTGCCGTCTTGCCGCCGCATCACCAGCGACGCCAGTCCTTCGCGTTCGCGGTGCCGCTGGTCGGCGGCGAACCGCTGGATGTGCGCGGCGGTCAGCAGCGCCGGGTCGCCGCCGCCGCCGGGCACCTCGACGGCCAGGAACGCGCCCAGCTCGGTGGCCGCGCGGCGGAAGGCGTCGAAGGTGCCGCCGCTGCGAGGGCAGCCCGGGGAGCACAGCCGGCCGGCCAGGTAGTCCCATAGCAGGTCCCGCAGCCACCGCTGGGCGATGCCGGTCAGGTCGAAATGGCTGCCCCGTTCGGGGAACCGGATCCCGAAGTGGTCGGTCTCGATGAATCCCGCGTCCCGGCTGGCTTGCGGGGTGAAGTAGGCCAGCCGCAGGTCGTGCAGCATCTCCCGGGCAACCATGGCCGCGAACGTGGTGCAGGAGGGAAGGTCAAGCTCGGTCAGCGATCCGGTGCCGCGGTCCCGGCAGGTGTTGACCAGGGCCTGCACCCAGCCGGCGTCCCACCGGGTGTGCCGTTCCCGCTGGGTGTGAGCGAACAGGCCCCAGCGGATCTCCGCGGCCGGCAGAGGCGCCAGCCCGGACAGGATGATCTGGCCCGGCCACGGCACCGGCGGCTGGCCGGCGCACCAGGCGCGGAACTGCCCCGGGTCGGCAAGGGCGACCGGGACTGGCAGGCCCCGGACCTCATAGCGGCGGGACCAGGCCGGCGGCAGCGCCGCACCGCCCGGCGCTCCGTGTGCCTGGTACCGGGACTCGTGGCCTGAGCACAGGCCCAACGGCGTAGCCGCCAGGTCCGGGCAGACCGCCGCCTGGCACGGCCCGTACCCGTCGAACGGGACCTGGCCGGCGAGCCAGTCCTCGAAGCTGGCCCGCTGCCCTTCGCTGCGCTGGCAGCGGTACCAGCGCATGTAGTGCCGGTGGCACATCCGCCAGCCGGTGTGCGTCGCGGGCCGGCCCGGGCAGATCCGGCACGGCACCTGCTCCACCCAGACCGACACCCCCAGCGGCGGCGCGGCGGCGAGGAACGCGGCCATGCCTTCCCCGCGGGCCTGCGCTTGCGCCCACTGCTCACGGTGGACGTGGCACATGTCGATGCTGCCCTTGCGGGGCCGTTCGCAGCCATCCACCAGGCACGCCCACCGGAAGACCGGGTGCCGGGGCGGGATGCGGATCACCTCGCAGCGGAACAGCGGGTCGAACGCCGGGCCGCCGATCAGCGCGGTCAGCAGCTCCAGCCGGTCCTGTCCGGCCTGCCCGGCGTGCTGCTCGCGGTAGAGCGGCAGCAGCGGGTCGGCCTTCACCGCTGCTCGCCCCATACCCGCCGCAGCGCCGCGTCGAACGCCGGGTCGTGCAGATCAGCGTGCGCGTAGGTCTCGCTGACCACGGTCGTCGATGCCCAGCCGCCCGCGTCCCGGGCGATCACCAGGTTGCCGCCCGAGGCGTCCAGCACGGCGGTGGCGAATCCGTGCCGGAATGCGTGCGGGATGACCTTGCCGAGCCCGGCCCGGGTCCCGGCCCGGCGCAGCATCCCGCGGGCCGCGTCCGGCGTCCACGGCTGCCCCGCGCTGTCGCCGTGCAGCTGCACTAGCAGCATGCCGTGCCCGGCGTCTTGCGGGTACTCGGTGGTGATGTACTCGAAGTAGGCGTGGATCATCGCCGGGCTGGCCCGCTTGATCAGCCCGCCGGTGATGATGCCGTTCTCTGGCTGCCATGGGTGCTTGGTCTTGGCCGCGGCCCGGTTCGGGTTGCCGTCCCGGTGGCAGACGTGCACGTGCGGTACCCGGCACTGCCCGCACGCCGCGCCGTCGCGCAGGTGCAGGTCGGCCAGGTGCAGCCCGCACAGCTCCCCGATCCGGAACCCCCCGTCCGCCAGCCAGGTCACCACCAGCCGGTCCCGGGCGGTGCTCACCGCTTCCAGCAGCATCTCCCGGGCGCCGTCAGGTGGCAGCTTCGGGTGCCGGCGCCGCTGCCGCGGCGGGGCCAGCGGATTGGCCGGCAGCTCACGCTGCACATGTCCCAGGAAGGCCCGCTGCCGGTCAGCCCGCGACGGCAGCCGCGCCAGCTGCAGCTGCGGACCCAGCTCCGGGTTGACGCCCAGCAGCGCCTGATGCAGGTAAAAGCCCTTCACGCACGCCGCAGCGGCCGACAGGGCGCTCTGGCCGAACGGGCGCCGGCCCTCACGCCACGGCTGGCCATACGGCCCGCGCCACGCCGCGCCAAGCGCCGCCATGTAACGCTTCAGGTCCTGCAGCGACACCGTCTCCGGCGCCAGCGCCTCCCGTTCCAGCCAGCGCAGGTGATCCAGCAGCAAGTACGCATAAGTCCGCTGGGTCCCCGACCCCTCATAGCCCCGCAGGAACCGGTCCGCCGCCTCGTGCACGGCCCCGTCCGGATGCACGATCGTGAACGACCGGCCGCGGCCATCCCGTTCCACCGCCTGCACCCGCAGATCCCCGATGACCACCCTGCGCGCCACGGATCCCCCGATCCCCGATCCCCCGGACGTCGCGCACGTCCCTGGCCCGGCAGGTTAACAGGGCCGTCACGCTGCCAGAAGCAGGCTCGCCGGACGTGGCGGACACCCGCCGGGCCGGTCGGAAAAGTCGATGAACAGGTAGTCGATGCCGGTGGCCTCGAAGGTGATGCCGGGGTCCTTGGCGGAGTCCAGTTTCTTCTTGATGCGTTCCTCGGCGCGCAGCAGGGCGCCTTGCAGGCGCTTGACGCTCATCCCGTCGCTTTCCCTGGATGCGGCGATGAAGTCCTTCATCCGGTCCACTTCGGCGCCGAGGTACTCACTTTGGGCGCCGGGGCTCATGGGGATCCGCTCGAACGCCGACCGGGACATGATGACGGCGTCCCAGTCGCCGGTCGCGCAGCGGGCGACGAACTGGCGGCGCCGGCTGGCCTGGAGGTCTTCGCGCTGGGTGAGGAGGACTTTCGCCTGGGGGTAGAGCTGGAGGAATTCGCGGCTGAACTGCTCCAGCATGTGGTTGGGGACCACGATGCAGGGCTTGCTGGCCAGCTTGAGGCGGCGCAGTTCCATCGCGCCCATGGTCATCTCGGCGGTTTTCCCGGCGCCGACCTCGTGGAACAGCCCGACGGCGGGCTCGTGGATGATCCTGGCGACGGCGGCGACCTGGTGCGGGCGCGGCTCGAAGCTCAGCGCCAGGCCGGGCAGCGACAGCGACGCGTCATCATAGGAGCGCAGGACGACGTCGTTGAACAGCCGGTTGTAGACGGCAGCGAGTTTCTCGGCGCGGGCTGGGTCTTCCCAGGCCCAGTCGCGGAACCGCTCGGTCAGCTCGGCGGCTTTTTCCTGGGCGGCGAGGGTGTCGTCCAGGTTCAGGACCCAGGACTCGTCCGGCTGCTTGTCGCGGACCTCGATGCGGCGCTGCTCCAGGATCGCCTGGGCCAGGGCCGGGGCGGGGTAGCGGCTGGTGCCCCAGGTGGAGGTGGCCAGCACCGTGTCCCGGTTGCCGCGGACGGTCCAGACCTGCCCGCCGGGATGCTCGACCCGCACGCCGGGGTCGGCGAGGATCTCGGCGAGGAAGTCCCGGACGTGGGGCGCGTCGATCCAGGAGGCGCCCAGCCGGGCGTCGATCTCACTCGGCATCAGGTCGGCCGGGATGACCTTGCGCAGCTCCTCCGCGTTGACGTTGTAGCGGGGGTCGTCGGCGGCGGCCCGCTCGGCGGCCTCGAGTTTGTCGCGGACCTTGCCGGACAGGTACTCCGCGGCCGGGATCAGCCGCCCGGTCCCGGGATCATCGAAAGCGAGGGTGCCCAGTTCGCGGCGAGCCTGGTCCTCGCCGGTGCCCAGCAGCCGGGCGATGGCATCCAGCCGGGCTTCGCCGAGGACGTCCAGGCAGATCGCCAGCGCGTCGGCGCCGTTGTCAGCGCCCAGGCGGGGGTTGCGGGGGGCGATGACGCGGCTGGTGAAGATCGCGGCCTTGGCGGCGGTCTGGCTGACCGGGTCGAACTCCTCCAGCGCCTGCACCAGCGGGGCGAACGGGTCGGACCGGAAGCCGCCCTGCGGCGGGCGGATGCGGGCCAGTTTCTCCCCGCCCGTGTCCGGGTCGGGGCGGCCTGTGGCTCGCCAGGAGAACCGGTTGACCGTGCCGTAGGCCCGCGCGTAGTCGTCGTAGCGCCGGTTGAGGTCGCGGCGCAGGGCGTCCAGCTCGGGGGTGTTCTCCTGGGATGCCGCTTCGGCGTCCAGCAGGCCGGTGACCACGTCGCGGATGCGGAGCAGGTGCCGTAGCTCGGCGGCCTGGGTGCCGGGGACCGGGAACGGGACGGCGTGCCCCTGGGCGACCTGGGTGAAGGTGCCGTCGCGGTGTGCTTCCAGGTAGCCGTCCGGGTGATCGGACCGCGTCCCGGTTTCCGCCGTGCGGGCCTGGTCCGGTGCGGCGGTCCAGGCCAGGCCGCGGGCCGGGGCGGCTTCGGCGATGCGGGCCAGGGCGCGGGCCAGGGCCGCGGTGGTGTCCCCGGATGCGGCGACGATGAGGTCTTCGGCGCTGTAGGCGCCGCGGGTGACGCGCATCTCGCCGAGCACGGCGCCGGGGTTGCCGAGGAAGTACTCGTTGACCGGGATCTGGACGCCGTCCAGCTCGGTGACCTGGGTCTGCTCCCAGGCGGTGGGGTCGGGGTCGCGGCCGGGTTCGCGGCGGCGGAAGATCAGCAGGTCGGTGATGACCTTGGTCCCGGCTGCCTGCTGGTGGGCGCCGCTGGGCAGCCGGACTGCTCCCGCCAGGTCGGCCAGGGCGGCGATCTCGCGGCGTGCGGCGGGGTTGCGGGCGTCCATGGTGTAGCGGCTGGTCACCACGGCGACCAGGCCGCCCGGCCGGACCAGGTGCAGGCTCTTGATGATGAAGTGGTTGTGGATGCTGTGCCCGCCGGGGTTGTGCCGGCTGTCGGTCAGGGCGAAGCTGCCGAACGGGACGTTGCCGATGGCCAGGTCGAAGCTGCCTTCGGGGGCGCGGGTGCCGGCGAAGGACTCATTCGCGATGTCGGCATCGGGGTACAGCCTGGCCGCGATCGAGGCGGTGACCGGGTCCAGTTCCACGCCCGTGACCCGGGCGCCGCGGGGCGCGAAGCCGATGAAGTTCCCGCTGCCGCACCCTGCTTCCAGGACCCGGCCCCCGGCGAAGCCGAGCTGCTGCACTCCCGTCCAGATGGCCTGGACCAGGGCGGCGTCGGTGTAGTGCGCGTTGAGGGTGTTGCGGGCGGCGGCCGACAGCTCTGCTGGTGTCGCCAGCCGGGACAGTTCCTCGCGTGCCCACGCGAACTCGGGCTTGCCCTCGTCGAAGACGTCCGGGACCGCGCCCCACCCGGACCACCGGGCCAGGGCAGACTGCTCCTCCGGGGCGGCCGGGCGGTCCTCCCGCTCGATCGCGCGCAGCGTGGCAAGCGCGGCGAGGTTCGCCCGGATGCGGGCGACGGAACCGGACGGGGCCAGGTCGTCCTGGCCCCGGGGCCGGAACCGCGGGGCGGCGGTTAGCTGCCCTGGAGACGTTCCTCCTGCTCGGCGTTGATCTGCGCCCACAGCGGGTGGCTGCGGCCGATCACCAGGGGCCGTTGCGTGCTCGCCGGCGGCGGGTCGTTCTCCTCCGGGTCCTCGCTGGCCCCGGGCTCGGGCGGCGGCAGGATCTGCTGGGGCAGGATGATCTCCTCGGCCTGGCTGCGTGCCGTGGTCAGCCGGCCCGCCCGGGCCAGGTAGTCCTCGCCGGGCTGGCTGTCGCCCGCCAGCTCCGTCGTCAGCTCGTCGATCTGCCGGGCTGCTTCCTGCCCAATCTTCGAGAAGTAGCTGTCCGGATCGCTGATCGCCGTGTACTGCTGCGGCAGCCACCGTGCCCAGTGGCTGCGGGCCATCGCGCCGTACCTGTTCACCGTCGTGTTCTCCTTCCTGCTGCTCTGCCAGCTTCAGCAGGTCCTCGAAGCTGAGCTGGCCTTCGACGTGCTTGAAATAATCCCGGCGCCGCTTCGCTACCACCTGGGGCTCACCCCCGCCGCGGGCACCGGGCTAAGCCGGGCCGGGACCGCGGGTCCGCCTGGCTGGCGGTGGCCGCTGCTGACGTCTAGAGGCATCGTAGGCATCCCCCTCCGTTGTGGTCAACTATAATTGAAAGATGATCTTGATTTATTTGTATTAAATTGATGTTGCTGGTGTGCAGGAGCGCGGCTTGCCAGGGCAGCCGGGTCTTCCGGGTTAATGCCGCGGGCCGCCGCGGTCCTGGCTGCGCGTGCGCAGCCCTGCTGGGGCCTCGGCGCCGGCCAGCGCCAGGTGCGGCGTCATCAGCTCGCCCGGGATGATCAGCACGATTGGCAACCCCTTCTGCTACCTGGGCGGAGAACTGCCCGGCTGCGGGCCGGTGCGCGGGTCCGTGCGGGCGAGATCGCCGCGGCCGTTCCGGATGGCTGCGCTGCAGGGTGCCGGGTCATGACGGCTCAGCGTCTGCGGCGCGGCCCGGCAGGGCGGTACTAGCTGGCACCGTGGCCGGGCGGGGGGTGATGTCCCACCAGCCCGGCGGCGGCTGCCCGGTCGTGGCCTGCCGGGGGTCGATGTGCTCGTCTTCGGAGCACATCGAGAACGGCCCGGTCCTGCCGAGCAGGACCGGGAGCTGGTGGTCCAGGTGGTCGCGCAGCCAGGTGGCCATCCCGGTGCCGGGCTGGAGGCGGAGCGCTTCCCAGGTGTGCCACAGTGCGGTGAGCCGGGTGATCGCCTCGGCGTGCCGCCACCACTGCGCGCACCACCGGTACTCCCCGCCCAGCGGGCGGCGGAACATCGGCAGGAAGTGGCTGGTCACCCATTCCTCCACGCT
>Ga0224557_1000871_pt1 | contig 31266 bp, 24 predicted proteins | sample 714S31014metaG_FD_180677 | JGI IMG/M metagenome (GOLD analysis project Ga0224557, IMG submission 180677) | Peat soil microbial communities from Stordalen Mire, Sweden - 717 S3 10-14 | ecosystem: Environmental > Terrestrial > Soil > Wetlands > Peat | place: Sweden: Norrbotten County, Stordalen... | reverse complement strand
TCTTTCCACTCGATATCGAACCCATACATACGGCCGGTCGCTTCGAGAGTCTTCTTCCCTTCGGCGATGACCTCCGGTCCGACGCCGTCTCCAGCGATTATCGGGATTTTGTACGTCTTCATTTTGCCTTCACCATAAGTGTTCGAGAAGCAGTGAAACAGGTCACCACGGCAAATCCGTCTCAGTTTCGCGGGGCTCCCGCTTTTTAAGCTGCGTGCCGCTTTTTACGTATTCGACGAGTCCGCCGGCTTCTATGATGTTCTTTATAAACGGCGGAAAAGGCGTTATCGCGTATTCTTTTTTCCTAGTCTCGTCGTAGATGCTGCCATTTTCCAAATCGACGTGCAGAATATCTCCGTCCTCGATTTCGGTTGTGTCGCATTCGATGACAGGCAGTCCGATGTTTATGGCATTTCGAAAAAAGATCCGTGCGAACGAACGTGCAATAACGATGCTGACGTTATCTCTTAAAGCCAAAGGCGCGTGCTCTCGTGAGGAACCGCAGCCAAAGTTCTCTCCAGCGACGACGATGTCGCCGTTGATGACCTGATGAGCAAAGTTGGGGCGGACGTTTTCGAACGCGTGCTTTGCGAGATCTTGTGACGAGTTGAGTACGAGATACTTACCTGGAATGATGGCATCCGTGTCAACGTTATCGCCAAACTTCCAAGCCCTACCCGTCATGCCCCCTTTGGGTCGTGTCATGTTCCACTCCTAGTCCGACCTCGGATCGGTTATTACGCCGTCGATCGCGGACGCTGCAGCCGTCGCCGGTGAACAGAGGTATACTGAAGCCTCCGGGCTTCCCTGTCTTCCGACGAAGTTTCTGTTTGAAGTGCTTAGACCCACCTCGCCGGGACCTAGTAGCCCAAATGACCCACCCATACACGGCCCGCAACACGGGGCCTCTACTAGGGCGCCACTGTCGGTAAAGATATCCATAAGGCCCGTTTTAAGCGCTCTCTGGTACTCGGTTCTCGAAGCCGGGATGATTATCATCCGCACTCCACGTGCCACTTTCTCGCCTTCCAGTAACTCCGCAGCCGCTTTTAGATCTTCGTACCGACCGTTTGTGCACGAACCAATGAAGACCTGATCTATGTGCTGCCCTTCGACGTCTGTAACAGGCACTACGTTGTCGACTTGATGGGGCTTTGCGACCATCGGCACCATCTCAGTCGCAGCATAGCGTCGCACAACTTTTGTCGCATCATCGTCTGAGTGCAGAGCGAAGTCTCCGTCGAGTGCTCGTTCTTCCAAGAACGTGGCTGTCGTTTCGTCGGGGGCGATTATCCCCGTTTTTCCTCCCATCTCGATTGCCATGTTGCACACGGTCATCCTATCCGCGATGTCCATGTGCTTGACAGTGTCACCACGAAACTCACACGCCTGGTAGGTGGCGCCATTTATGCCGATGTCGCCAACGATAGTGAGTATCAGATCTTTGGCATACACACGCCGTCCAAGGTTTCCATTAATATCAAATGCGAGGGTCTCTGGCACTTTGAACCAGAGCTTTCCCGAAGCAAGGGCCACCCCCATGTCGGTTGAGCCGACACCTGTCGCAAACGCTCCTAAGGCCCCGTACGTGCAGGTATGCGAGTCAGCGCCGATAATAAGCTCCCCTGGAAGCACGTGCCCCTTTTCGACCATGACCTGGTGGCACACTCCCTCTTGCACATCATAGTTGAGGATCCCCTGTCTTTTTGCAAACTTCCGAAGCTCCAGGTGATTGACTGCGGCGTCGATCGAGTCAGCAGGTACTTGGTGGTCAAAAAGCATGATTACTTTTGTAGGATCCCATACCCGGTCTGTTATTTCGTAGAGGGTCTTTACTGCAAGAGGTCCAGTAATATCGTGAATCATAGCGACATCTATTGCAGCTTCGACAAAATCGCCCGCTTTCACGGTTCTTCCCACAGATTTCGAGAATATCTTCTCGGAAATGGTCTGCCCCATTCTCGATTTGCCCCTTATGCAAAAAACAACGCGTAGGCCGCTCTCATAACACGCGAAGAAAGTATAAAAATATTTCATCGCGAAAAGGGGCGCGTACGGCAACCGTGCCTCAGTGATACCCCGTTCTCTCAAGGGCTCTCTCCCTTTCACTGCCTTGTTGGGCTTCGTACGTGCCTGTATCTCTTTTGACAAAGTTATTAAGATAGGGGCGTGTACTACGGTAAGTGCAAGGAAATATGGACGTTCTCTCCGACGACTTGGCGAGCATCTACCAGCGCCTGACCACCACAATCTCGAAAGAGGAGTTCGCGGCTAGAGTGCGGCAGAAGGTGGAGGACATGTCGGGCTTGTGTGACGAGAAGACGGCGGCATTGCTTGTCGCCCACGAGCTCGGTATCGACACGGTTGTGCAGATCGCACAAATTGATGCACAAACGGGAACTGTCGTATTTGTTGGCAAGCTCACGCGTGTCTCGCCGACACGAGAGTTCTCCCGCGACGGCGATGTAGGATATGTTGCCAATCTCGTCGTGTCGGACGCAACGGGTTCAATTCGCGTAGTTTTGTGGAATGACCTCGCGCAACACGTCGAAGAGCTTCAAATTGGGCAGACTCTGAAGATTGCGGGAGTCGTGAGGGATGGGGGATACGGCCTAGAAGTAAATGCACGAGAAATTGAGGTCGATGAATCAGCCGCCAAAACCGAAATCGAGCCTCCTAAGGGCATGGAGGGCATCGCCAACCTCATCGCAGGGCTAAACGGGGTTGACGTGCGAGGGGTTATACTCGAGCTTCAGCCGGTGCGTACTTTTTCTAAGCGCGATGGTTCCGTTGGAAAGGTCACGAACGTGATGCTAGGCGACGAAACGGGAAGGGTGCGCGTGACGCTTTGGGACGATCTTGCTGAGAATGTGGTTGATTTTGTTTCGGGAGACGTGCTCGACATTAAGAACGGGTATACCCGCGAGCGCTACGGACGGCTCGAAGTGCACGTAGGTAATCGGGGATCGCTCCAAAAAGGGACGGGGCGTATTGAGTTCGCTGAGAAGTTCATCCCTATTCGGGACGTCCAGGTAGAAATCCCGTGTACCGTTGCGGGAATCATTGAAGAAGTAGGAGCGCTCCGCGAATTCACCAGAGGTAATGGCAGCGTAGGAAAAGTCAGAAACATAGTGGTGAGCGACGATACGGGTGAAATACGAGTCGCCCTTTGGGGTGACAAAGCGCTAACGATCTCTGAAGAGGATACGCAGAGCCAGATCACACTGCGCGATTGCATGCCGAAAAATGGACTTAACAATCAGCTCGAACTGAGTGTAGACTGGAGAAGCGGCCTATGCTTAGCAAATAAGATCGGACGCGCCCAAAAAGAGCACGCGGCCCCACAAGAAAGTGCCGATGCCGGCATTACGGGGACAGTCATATCATCGGCTATGGCCGTGTGTGTCGATAACGGGGTCGATTACCTGACTTTTGATAAAGCATTCGACAATCTGGCGCTGACCGTCGGGGATGAGGTTACGGTTGTCGGTATCAAAACGAACGATAAGTTTGAGGCGAAAAGCATAGCAAAACTGCCGCAGGAAGTGGCATCGCGAAAGCTCGAGACAATCAAGAGAAGGCTCAATGAGTTCCATTCATCAATTTGATCGACGGAAATGCAACACTTTCGCTCTGCACTCAAAAGTCTTTAGAGGGCAACAAGTGATTAGCGTATAAGACTCTTCAAGGGTTGCAAAAAAAGGGGAGGTTGGGTAGATGGAAGAGGTAGAAGAAATTGTTGGTTTTGGCATAGAAGACCTGCCAGGCGTAGGCCCTGCTACCGCGGAAAAGTTGAAGGAAGCTGGTTTTAACTCAGTGGAAGCAGTTGCCGTAGCATCCCCTTCGGAGTTATCAAATGCGGCAGATCTCGGTGAGGCTACCGCCTCCAAGATCATAATAGCGGCTCGCCAAGCTGCAGACATTGGCGGTTTTGAGACAGGCGACGTCATTCTTGAAAGAAGGCGACACGTAGGCAAACTTACGACCGGAAGCAAGGCTTTTGACGAGTTGCTTGGCGGGGGTATGGAGACCCAAGCAATTACCGAGCTTTACGGAGAATTCGGCTCAGGAAAGACGCAAGTTGCGCATCAGCTTGCGGTGAACGTTCAGCTCGCGCGTGAAAGCGGCGGCCTTGACGGATCGTGCATACTAATTGACACCGAGAACACCTTTCGACCGGAGCGCATCAGCCAGATCGCGGCAGGTCTCGATCTCGATAACGAAGGCATACTGAGAAACATCCACGTCGCGCGAGCCCACAATTCCAATCACCAAATACTCCTCGTCGAAGCGGCAAGCGAGCTATCGGAACAACTTAAGGCGACTGAGCTTCCCGTAAAACTTCTTATCGTAGACTCACTAACTGCCCATTTTAGAGCTGAATATGTTGGTAGAGGTACGCTTGCAGACAGGCAGCAAAAGCTGAACAAGCACCTGCATGACCTTATGCGTTTCGGAACGTTGAATAATGCAGTCGTACTCGTCACTAATCAAGTTCAATCAAAACCTGACGCATTTTTCGGCGATCCAACCCGACCGATCGGTGGCCATATATTGGGGCACACTGCGACTTTCAGGTTGTATTTGAGAAAATCGAAAGGAGGCAAACGCATAGCACGCCTTGTAGACTCTCCGAACCTTGCTGAAGGTGAAGCGATATTTTCGGTGGAGTCTGAAGGAATACGCGACTAAACGAGCACAGCCAGCGTTTCGCCGTTGTCCTAAGCCACCGTTGACCGTGACCTTGATCAAAGCTGTAGCGTTTGATATCGACGGAACGTTAACCTTTCGCGACCGTTCACTGGAGCTGGCCGCAGTTGAATCCATTCGACAGCTAACCGTCCCCGTTGTTTTAGCGACTGGCAACATTTTGTGTTTTGCTACTGCGCTAGCGGTCACAATCGGCAATATCTCGGCCGTGATAGCTGAAAACGGAGGGATCGTTACTGACGGCAAATCAAAGATTGTCAGCGGCAATATTGACGCATGTCGCCGAGCAGCCCGAGAAATCGAAGGCAGTGACGTGCTGACTCTTAAAAGAATCAACTCTGGAGAACGCGTCACCGAGATTGCCTACAGCAGGGACACCTTGTCGGTCTCAGACGTAGAATTATTTCGTAAGCTAGTCGCACAGTGCTGTGATGACGTCACCGTCGTTGATTCGGGGTTCGCCCTCCACATCAAGGACGCGCACGTCAACAAGGGCGTCGGTTTGGCTAAAGTCGCGGAATTACTTAACATTCCCCTCAACAAATTTGCAGCGTTCGGTGACTCAGAAAATGACGTACAAATGTTAGAAGTGGCTGGTACGGGAATTGCCGTCGGCAACGCCGATCCTAAAGCACGAGCTGCCGCAAGTTACGTCGCCAAGCAACCGAATGGCTTAGGCGTCGTTGAAGGGCTTAGATACCTACAGTTACTGTAACTAGTCTGGCAGCCCGCGAACGCCTGCGAGGTTTCGTGCCGTTAATCCACTTACTATGAACACAAGCCCCGCCGTACGTTGTCTCGTAACCCATCCTTCCTCACAGCTATAAAAATGGCGATCAGAGGCTTACAGCAAGCAGCTTGCCATTCAAAGTTCAAAGTACTGCTTGACGATTTTATAGGCGCAGAACTCGCCACACATAGTGCAGGTGTTCGTATCTGAGGGCATTCGCTCTTTTCGCACCTGCGCTGCCGTTTGTGGATCTAAAGCAACCTTAAACTGTTTTGCCCAATCGAGTTCGTTGCGTGCTTCTCCCATCTTGAGGTCATCATCCCGGTCGCCAAGCTTAATCATGTCTCCAACGTGAGCCGCAATGCGAGCCGACACTACCCCGAGGCGCACGTCTTCCGGATATGGCAGCGCAAGGTGCTCTGCGGGAGTGACATAGCAGATGAAATCAGCGCCATATGAAGAGGAAAGAGCCGCGCCAATCGCCGCCACGATATTATCATAGCCCGGTGCGACGTCCGTCACGAGAGGTCCGAGCATGTAGAAGGGCTTCTCGCCTGTTAAGCGCTTCTGCAACACAACGTTGGCTTGAATCTCGTCGATCGGTATGTGTCCTGGTCCCTCTACTATCGTTTGCACGCCAAAGTCGTGTGCTTTGTCAGAGAGCTCGGCATTTATGATTAGCTCTTGAATCTGTGCCCTATCAGTAGAATCGTGCACAGCGCCCGCGCGCATGCCATTTCCCATGCTGAGCGTGACATCGTGTCGCTTGAGGATTTCCAGGAGGTACTCAAATTCGCTAAACAACGGGTTTTCTTTCTCGTTGTGCGCCATCCAGGCCGACATCAAGGCCCCACCTCTTGAACAGAGGCCAGCGTGCCGTCCCTGAGCCTTGAGCCGTTCGAGTGTAACCCAGTTTATCCCCGTGTGAATTGCCATAAAGTTGGTGCCGAGTTTTGCTTGTTCTTCGGTAACTCTAAAGAGGTCATCCTCTCGCATATCAACGATTGAGCCGGAATTCCGTGCTGCCTCAATAAACGCTTGATAAAGTGGTACGCTTCCGACGGAGAGGGAAGTTGCTTGGATAACCTTGCGTCTGATTTCATAGAAGTCGCCAGCGGTCGAAAGCTCCATTATGGAATCGGCGCCAGCAGCCTCAGCTACTTTTGTCTTTGCGACTTCGAGATCGACATCAGCTATGTCTGACGACGTCCCAACAGAAGCATTAACCTTCGTTTTAAGCCCCTTGCCAATACCGATCGGTTTAGTGTCCCGATATGGGCTTACTGGAAGTACGATCTGTCCATTCGCAATTCCGCGACAGATAAACTCTGGCGTTACTCCCTCAGCAGAGGCGACAACCTTCATCTCGTCAGTAATGATTCCTTGCTTTGCGTGATCAATTAGCGTCATGATTCACCCCATGTTCTTTCGGTCAGGCGATGGCAACGGACAATCCGTTCAGTGCCGATTACAGATTTCTTTCGCTTAAAACGTTCGGTTGCTTGTCCTTAGTTATAGTCTTATGGTTAGAAAATTGCTTTTTTCATCGTATTTTTTTTGAAAATTTAAAAAAATATTTGTTAAATAAATAATATTGCTTCGTTTTAATGAATTCGAGTCTTTAGATAAAAGAAATTTGATCTTTATCAAATTTTAATGATTTAGCTCGCTATTTCTTGTACCTGTTAAGCACTGCGTGAGCTTCGTCCCAGTTGTAATCATAAATATGCATTGAATTGCCAACCGTGCACAACGTCCCCAACTTCAATCCTGTCGGCTCCAACATCTCTTTCTTGATTAATGAAAGAAACGCATTAATGTTAGCTTCGTACGCTTGAAAAACGTCCCAGCTGCGATACATAATATGGACGTCAAGCCTGTCATTGGGATGGAGGTACACCCAAATTCGTTGAAAACAAGGTTGGTCTTCTTCCTTAAGACAATCAATTTGAGGAATCCACGTGATTGCCTGAATGCGTTTCGATCCAACCCGTTTCTTCAAAAGCTGCTCCTGTATCCAGGCCAGCTGATCGATTCCGTGGCCTTCAACCAGTCGTTCTAGATAAGTGTACTCAAAGTGGTGCTGATGCAGGTAGGCGCGATCGAACTGCTTTTTGTACTCCTCCACTCGTGCTTTTGTACAAAACGCGTCACCTTTATGCCAGCCAAAACTAGGCTTGTCGATTTCGATCATCCCCATGAGAATCTGGCGCGCTTTAAGCCCGTACTCCGTGTCGACGACGTTCCCAAATTCCATGATGTGCCTGATCGCTTTGTACCACGCCTCGGGGAGAGTCAGTGTTGTTATTGACATCATTTTTTTGCATCACCTAGAACGTCTCTCAGCGAATCGCGGACGCACGTACGCACGCCGTGGGTTTCGAATGTAAATCTTCCGGTGCTTCCTTCACTCAGCGCCGAAGGAAAAAAAGCCTCGGGAGGGATTTGAACCCCCGACCTATTGATAACTTGCTCGGCATGTATGTGCTCTCACACATCGATGCATCAGGCGCGGTGTTGCGTCCCAGTTACAAGTCAATCGCTCTTCCAGGCTGAGCCATCGAGGCGCATAAAGACGTTTTTATGTATGCTCTCCGATACTTATACGTTTTTAGTGTGCGACCGCGAAGGAACGGGCTGACTAACGGACGCTAACATGTCTCTTGGAAGTCTTTTGCGTCGATAAGCGCCTGGACTCCGGGCAAGATGTCCCCGGCCAAGAAATCTATACAAGCTTTACCTCCGGTCGAAACGTGTGTGATGTGTTTGTCAATGCCAATGTTCCGTGCTGCGGCGGCAATGTGCCCCCCACCCAAAATCGAGAACTTTGCTTGAGCCGCCGCTTTTAATGTTTCAGTGGTCCCAAGTGCAAATGGTTTTAGTTCGAAGACACCGGCAGGCCCATTTATTACCACGGTTCCTGCAGCTTTGAGCTCAGCTGAATACGCTACAATCGTCTCGATGCCGATATCGTCTATTGGGTAGGCCTTTGGTAACGCTGAAATTGGCGTTTCAAGACGCTTGCCGTTATCATTTAGTGCGACATCCAGAGGGGGTACAATTTTGCCGTCGAACTTGTCAAGCAATCTCTTGCATATCTCGAGATAGTTTCCATATCCCGACGACTTTATGTAATCGAGGCTTGGGGGCCCTATGTCGACTCCTGATGCCGCCAAAAAAATGTTTGCTACCAGCCCCGTGACGAGCACCTTGTCCGCGCTGCCTTTTGAAAGAACGTGCTCGATAACTTTGATGCTGTCGTCTGCTTTCGTGCCTCCAAGCATGAACAATCGCGGCCGCTGGGAAGTGGTAAGCGCCTTTGTCAGCATGTCCACCTCTCGTTCCATCAGCTTGCCAGCGCCTGACGTTAAAGCGCGCGGAAAAGCCACGATGGACGTTTGGGCGCGGTGGGCTGTGCCAAATGCATCATTAAGGTAAAGATCGCATAGGAGCGATAATTGCGTGACGAGATGGGTTTTGGTAAGATCTTCGACCGGAGCTTTGAGCATCTCTTCGGAGCTAAACCGGACGTTTTCGAGGAGCACCACGTCTCCGATCGCCATTTCTTTCACGGATTGTCCCACATTACGCCCGTAAATATCGTCGACATACGTTACGTCCTTTCCAATGAGCGAGGAGAGCTTTTCGGCGTGCCGCTCCATTGTGGTGAAATCTCGCTTTCCGGGCCGTGACTGATGTGCGAGCAGCACGGTCTTGGCATCTTCCAAAGCTGCAATAGTCGGGACGTGGCCGCGAAAACGTACGTCATCCAGAATCTCTCCGTTGGGGCCGATTGGGGAATTCAAGTCAACGCGTACAAGAACCACTCGCCCGTGCGTATCGAGATCATCAATCGTAAGAAATGGCGGCATAGCCGAGCCTATGTCGAAATGTACGATATAAACGTATCTAATTGTGGCTAAAAAGGCCTCAGCGGAGTTGAGCACCTGTCGCGAAGCCCATGTCGGCTGGCGATAAGCTGAGGCGCGCTGACGGACTATTAATCCAGCTTACGATCTGCTGGTCGCGGCATACATCAGAAACGGTCAGCGGAGGTGAGACGATGAGGGGGAGGGCAAGTCGCAGTTGTCCAAGCTCGGGCACGGCAAACGTTGCTTTGCCGATGATCCAATCAGGCTTCACTGGCTCCAGCGGTGGTGTGCCACCTAAAAGCAATGGTTGGTCATACTCTGTGTTAGCGTCGCCCTTGGTGATGTATCCGGCGTTAGCAGCCGTCTGATTGTTTGGCAGCCGGTCACCCGCGTTTACCCAATACATCGCCCGGTGTATGATAGGCGTCGCGCTATGGTCACCGTTAGGATAGTAGACGATAACATCGCCGTATTCGCCAAAGCTCTTGTAGTTAATGGCCTGACCTTGTTGCGACGTGATGATGTTCGTCGGTCTAGTAATGAGCACGAGGTCGCCAATATTTATGTGGGGTTCCATGCTGCCCGATTCCACGGCCACCAGCGGAGTTACGGTCCCTGAGTACGCGTAAACGATCGATATTATAATGGCGACAACGAGCAACGCTACTAATATATCACGTAGAAGTGCTAACCAGTAATTGTCAGTCTTCCAGAATCTCTTTGCACGTTCTCTAGTTTGATCCTGCATGTATTTCTGCCAAAACGTGTAAAATGTGGTACTAAGCTGGCTGACGTATGACCATAGTCATGATGCTTTATATAATCTGCCGAAACGCGTTTAGGGGCTGGCGCTAGCGAGGCGATTCGCCTCAACACTCAGGCAAGCCACGCCCAGCGTCACAAGCAGGAGGACGGATTTCGCCATGGTCGTATTGGTTCACAACGTGCATAAAGGTCTCATAAATCACACACTGCCATGATCCGAACCGACATAATTCAAAAGTTCACTGAAAGCGGCTTCCTCATCACGCAAGAAGCGGTGATGACGATTCAAGAGACTGATTTGCCCTTAGACCTAGTCAATGAGATTCTGAAACACGTTGATGAATCTGTGGTCGTCATCGCACCGCTTCACGTCACGGCGGCAAAAGAATCGCTGAACTCTGAGAAAAAAGTCGTGAGGTCGTTAGCTTTTCTTCCTCAAACCGAAGATGAATCCGCCGACGTACTGGCAACGACGGAGGTAGGCGAGACGGACGTGACAGGGGCGCATCTCGAACCTCGACAGAAGCCACGGCCGATAACAGTTCTTGCGGACATTACTGAGAGTTCCACGTGTGTCGGCACATACGAGGAATTCGTGCGTTATTTCAGAAACAGGTATGATCGCCTCAGCGAAATCATAAGGAAGCGGCTGAGCTCCCGACCCATAGAGAGCTTGACCTATTGGAACCGAGGGCGCGAAGGGTGGTTCGACGATGAGCGCGGGACGGGTGGAAAAATCTCCATCACCGGCTTGGTGAACGAGACGCGCGACACGCCAAACGGCCATCGAGTGCTCGAGCTCGAGGACCCTACAGGATACTTCAGCGGGATTGCGCTAAAAGACAAAGGTGCCTATGACGCTGCTCTGCAAGTCGTGCTGGACGAGGTGGTTGGCATCACTGGGTCTCTCTCGTCGGACGGAAAAGTACTCTTTATCGACAACATTACGTGGCCCGACATTCCTCCGCAACACCAACCCACGCACGCAGAAAACGACGTGCACGTAGCGCTGACGTCAGACATTCACATTGGCAGCAAGACCTTCTTAACACGTGCGTGGAAGGATTTTGCTGAGTGGGTAGCGTCGAGCGAAGACGAGAGAGCCAAAAAAATTGCTTACGTGATCGTGGCTGGTGACATCGTTGATGGCATCGGGGTGTTTCCAAATCAAGAGGACGAGTTAGCTATCGACGATATCGACGACCAATATGCTGCGGCAGCGTCCCTGTTTGAAATGCTTCCGTCGAACATCTCCATCATAGTCGCACCTGGAAACCACGATGCGGTACGCCAGGCAGAGCCGCAGCCTGCGCTTTCAAGCGATTATGCAAAAAGCTTCGGTAACAACGTCACGTGTATCGGAAACCCCTCGCTTATTGAGCTATGCGATGTAAAGATACTCATATATCACGGTAGGGCTTTGGATGATATCATCGCGGCGATTCCCGGTTGCTCGTATGGCAATCCGGATGGCGCGATGAGGGAGATGCTTAAAAGGCGACATCTTTCCCCAGTTTATGGGAATAGGGTTTCTATAGCTCCCGAGAGCACCGATCACTTTATCATAGACAATATACCCGACATTCTTCATTGCGGGCACGTACACACCATAGGCGCGTCGCACTACAGGGGAGTCACGGTGGTCAACTCAGGTGCGTGGCAAGGTCAAACGAGTTACCAAAGATCGCAAAACATCAATCCGAGACCAGGGATCATGCCGGTGTGTAATCTTGGGTCGATGGAGACGACATTTGTTAATTTCCTAGAACATAACGGGCACTAATTCCCGCTGAAGAAGATCGCAATTGCAGCTGATTTCGACGTGGTCCAGCTGACCGCCGCTTGGTCTGTTCGTAGGAATAGGACGTAGTTGCTATCCTGTGGTTTCGCAGATGAGCGTGACTAAAGCCACTAATGAAAGTAACGGGACTTTGTCGCGGTGTGGCCCCTTTGCCGGCTTGTGCTGGCCTTCAACTCACGTTCATAGCAGCCATCAAATCGTCCATTGAATACACTCCAGGCGGCTGCTTTACTATAAAACGTATAGCCAGCATCGCGCCACTGGCAAATGCCTGTCTGCTGTGGGCCCTATGGATAATCTCCAACCGCTCGCCGTCGCCAATGAACAATACGGAGTGATCGCCGACGATATCCCCTGCCCGTATGGAATACGATCCAATCGTACGCGAACGATCAACGCTTTTAATGATATCAATCGCTTTGACCGCCGTTCCGCTCGGCGCATCAATTTTGTGCTTATGGTGGGCCTCTATAAGCTCCGCAGCGTACGCAGCGCTCGGAAGGCCCTCTGATGCCGCTTTTATCAACTGAAAAAAGACGTTGACGCCGATCGAAAAATTAGGCGAAATTATCGCCGCGACCTTGCTCTCGACCGCTTCTTTCGCCTCTGCACGTTGCTCCGCGGTGAACCCAGTGGTTCCGACAACGAGTCTCACACCTGCACGTGCGGCAGCTTTGATGATCTCGACCGATGAAGCAGCGACTGTAAAGTCAACTAAGACGTCAGGCTTAACGGTGTTGAGCGTGTTGGCAAGCTTAGTCGCGTCCGTCACGCTAGGGTCGCAAATCTGTTTGTCAAATGCTGCGACAACCACCATATCCGAAGCTTGCGCCACGTTGTCAATGATCATCCGCCCCATTCGGCCACACGCGCCTGTCACTGCAACCGTTATCTTGTCGTTTGTTGTCATACCGCTGCCACCAATGAGTGCGTCTCGCATTTAATCTGCGTAGGCCGCAAGCGTCTCCTTTAGTTTGACGACGTTTGGCTCTGCCATCATGGTTAGGGGCAATCTGAGCGGTCCGCCCGCAAGCCCGAGCAAGTCACACGCCTTTTTGACGGGAATGGGATTTGTCTCGATGAATAGCGCCTTGAAAAGCGGGGCAAGTTGATAATGGACGTCGCGCGCTTTCGCAAAGTTGCCCTCAAGGCATAACTGTGCGAGTTGCCCCATTTGCTTCGGAAGGATATCTGCTGTGACTGAGATGACTCCGGTCGCCCCGAGGGCCATCATAGGGAGGGTCAATCCGTCGTCTCCCGAAAGAACGGAAAAATCAAGGCCGCGGGTAATCTCAATGATATTTGAAATCTGGGTGAAGTTCGCGCTTGCCTCCTTCACGCCTGCAACGTTACTGTACTCGTGTGCCAGAGTGCTGATCGTTTCCGGATCCATGTTGATGCCGGTACGTCCTGGAATGTTGTACAAGATAAGGGGGATCTCACACGCCTGTGCAATAGCGCTAAAGTGCTTAATCAGTCCACTTTTCATCGGTTTGTTGTAGTAAGGGACGATCAATAGGGCCGCATCAGCGCCGGCATCTTGTGCATACCGGGTCAGCTCGACCGCTTCTGCGGTGTTATTTGATCCTGTCCCTGCGATAACGGGAACGCTCGCGGCGTCTACGGTAAGTTCAACCAGTTTCTTATGCTCATCAAACGTTAGCGTCGCGGATTCACCAGTACTGCCGCAAGGCACCAGCCCTGCAACGCCCCCCTTCTCAAGATAAGCTATGTTAGAACGCATCCCCTCTACGTCGATTTCTTCTTCGTCCGTAAATGGCGTGACCATCGCAGGGTACGCGCCCTCGAATCTCATGACTTTCTCCTGTTGCCGATCTCTACCCTGTGCGTTATATATCCGGCAACTCTGTTCCTAATGTTCTTGCTCTCGATGTTCGTGTATTCCGACACGAGCAATTTATTCTTTTCATAATCAGAGCTGAATATCTCCCGATGTCCTCGGAGTAGCTCTGCTGATATGCTTTTAATATACGTGGGTCTGATACTTCCCGTGAAATCACCTCCGTATTCCTTTTTTAGCTGAGAAAGGCGTTACTTGATCACCTCAGCGCCGATGAGATCTTCACAACTGTATCGGCCACCCGTTGCGCTGAGTGGCCGAAAATGAGGACCATAGCTTCCTTGCCCACGCTCTCGCGGTCGTATATGACGTCAGGCACGCCCGTGCCCTGTGTCAAGCTTCTCTCGATAGCGTGCGCAATGCCCCACTCGATCGTACTCATTGCGTCAGGCTCCTGCCGCCTCTCGAAGCACTTTGTTGCGAGGTTGAGCTCTTGGCACGCGCGAATCACCTCGTCTGAGTACCGTAAGTTCATTGCGCTCTTCATATCGGCATCGTGGTTCAACGCGGCTAATATGGCCCCTCCTACGTGACGACTCGCGCCAAAGGTCACGCAGCCAACAGGCGTGATAGCGTCCGCGACTTTCACGATTCGTCCCCTGACCGCAGCCACTTCTGCTAGGTTCTTTGCGCCCGAAATTGCCATCGCTAAGTTGCTTCCGACCTCAGGTATAAGGTGTGGGTTTATAGCCTTAATGGTGCGCAGCCCCGCCTCGACGTCGAGTAGCGTCAGGTAACGCTCGGCCCTCTGTAGCGTCGCCGCAAACTGATTCACAGCGCCGGGGCCAGAGCCAACGCGTTCGCTGTTTCTTATGGCGTCGGTGACGAACGTCTTTGCCATTACGGCGCTCTGTTTTACGGGGTACCCTTTAGCAAGGAAAACGGTCAGAGCTGCCGAGAAGGTGCATCCTGCCCCGTGCGTTCCCCCCTTAATCAGCTTGCCTCTAAGCAGCTGAAAACTGCCATCATACAGCACGTCGGTCCCGCTCAAATGGCCTCCCGTGACAATAACCGATTTAGGACCGAGAGCGTAGATTTCGCAGGCGGCACGCTTCATATCATCGAGATTGCGTATAGCAATCCTGGAAATGGCCTCTGCTTCTGATATGTTTGGCGTTACGACTGCCGTTTCGGGCAGCAGTCGCGCGAGGAGTTCTCTAAGCTCCCCTATTACCAACCGCCCACCCGCTTCGGCGTCTATAACCGGATCGACCACGATCGGAACCTTATGCTGCGAAAGCACATCAGCTACCGCTTCTGCGATCTCGACGGTCGCGAGCATTCCCGTCTTGACGCATCGAATATCAATATCGGAGAGCACCGCACTCATTTGCGCAACGACGAGCTCAGCGGGCAGATTGTACACGTCTAGGACGCCGAGCGTGTTTTGTGCGGTAATCGCCGTAACAATTGAGGTTCCGAACACCCCGAGAGCAGCAAAGGTGCGCGCGTCTGCTTGAATGCCAGCTCCGCCCCCTGAGTCCGATCCTGCGATCGTCATAACTGCAAGCATCTACAGTGGTAATGCATTAGCACTTATATATTTGTAATCTAAATCTCTCCTGTTGCGGTAGAAATCAAAAATAGCGCTCTGACGAACGTTTTTATGTGTGTGGAGTCGTTCCACTGGAAATGAGGGGGTCGATGGTATTTGTGCCCGAAGACGAGATAGATTCACCCTTTGAAACTTTAACGAAGACTTGGAATGAGCAGTATGCCTTGCACCATGTCCTTTGGAAAGGGCCGTATGATCTCTCTCCCGTAATACAGCGACTCGCCCCAGGCGCTAACGTGCTCGACGTTGGCTGCGGTTCTGGGCGGTATCTCTTGCCGCTTGCCAGAAGCGGCTTTAGAGCAGTTGGGGCTGACATTTCGCGGCAAGCGCTGGCAATGCTCGGTCCCCAATACGTGCGCGTTGTCGCCGATGTCCGGCAGCTTCCGTTCTCAGATTGCAGTTTCCATGCTGTCACGTGCTACGGGGTGCTCCAGCATCTTACGCTAGCTGGGCAAGTGAAAGCCGTCAGTGAACTGTTTCGAGTCTTGCGGCATCAAGGTTTAGCGTTTGTCGAAGTTGCCGGACAGCTTGATATGCGCTATGGCCGCGGCGAGCGGATAGCTACCGATACCTTTGTTCGAGGGGGGATCCCACATCACTATTTTTCTCAGTCTGAGCTGCACGAGCTCCTTCAATCAGCAGGATTTGCGGTTCTGACGCTCGACGACAAGGTCACTAAAAAGCAGTACGACAACGTAATTCGCCAAAGGCATCGCATCTTCACGGTGATGGCAAAGATCTAGCGTTCCTCGATCGTCGCCTTCGTGTCCGAAGAATCTGACAACTTACAAGAAAGGCCGCTTCCGGCTAAACTCTCCGCTTTAAGGGCACATTGGGTTTACGCTCGCGGAGGTCTGTGTGCGATTGCGCTCGTAGTTTGGCGCACATCGACGAAGAATAACAGCAACATATATCATCGAGGAACGTTTCATTGTGGAGGTGAGATGATGGGCGCTAACACGCGAATGTACTGGACAATCATAATCGTAGCGGTAACTGCGGTGGCAGTGAGCAGTGCTGGTTGCACCAGCCAAACGACGCAGTCGCCGACGCCTGGCGTCCCCGCTGGTTTCTTGTCATATACTAACACGAATGCCGGGGTCGCGATGAGCTACCCGAGCGATTGGCAATTAATCGGAAATCCCGGCGGTGTCACTATCGCGGAGTTCCAGCACGGAAATGATACCATTTTGTTCCAGATTCAGCTTATTGGGCTCACCCAATCCGGAAGAACGCCTCAAAACCTCGCGCCGAGCTTGATAAGCACTCTTTTGGAAAGTAACGACAGCGTCAGTTTGCTCGAGAATCATACTGCTTCGTTCGCTGGCCAGCCTGGATACGAAATTGTGTTCACGCTTAAAACACCCGGGGGAGAACCCTTTAAAGGGCTAATGATATGGACCGTAAAAGGCAATTCAGTCTATGAAATTGAGTTTACCGGAAGTGTGGCACAATACGACCAAGAGATTGGGACGGCGCAGCAGATGATCTCCTCATTTGAGCTCACGTGATACCCTTTTGGTGTTACAGAGTGCAAAACGGAGAAGTCGGAGTCTATTGAAGGTCCATCCTGCAAGTTTCGACGCCATCGTGACACTAAATATTCTCCGAGACTAACACGTGATGATCCTTCTGCGTCTTGTATCTCGTCGGCTCACTAGGCAATGATGGTAATGCGTGCTCAACATCAGTGCATGCGCCTGAATCTGAAGTCGCGATCACAAATGCCCCCCCTCTACGTGATGTCTTGGTTGCTGGCGAGAGGGGAGTTCGAGGTTTAAACGTCCTCTTGAACCAAGGTCCGCTATGGTGGGGGCGCCAGCAAAGCACTTCTTGATCATATGAACGATAAACGTGCTACGTGCTCCGCCGCGTATTTCACCGCTTAGAACGCTGTCGCCTGCGACTACCACGATGTTTTTAGAACGTTATATGAGCAACCTCGAAAGGTTGATTCAAGATTTGAAAATGGACGTCATTCGTGGAACTCGTCCCTTGGCACAAAGTCTCAAGTTCCCTTGGCCGTTTAAAAACAGTCTGGGGGAGAACCCCGAGCATGTCTCGCGTCGAAAAGAGCAACGTGTTATTCTTTGGCATAGAGATGCTGGCGCATACTTTCGATGAATATGTGCTCATCAAATCTGCTTGCATTCTTCTTGCAAGCTTTTTCATATCGTTGCGGCTCTTCTGAAACCCGCTGTATCGCTTTTTTCAAGGATTCTGGGTGTGGATCCACTAGGAAGCCTGTGAGACCGTTGATGACGGTCTCTCTTAGTCCACCTTCATTGATCCCGACGACGGCTTTTCCGCTTGCTTGCGCTTCAACCGGAACTAAGCCAAAATCCTCGTCAATGGGTGTATACACGACTCCTTTGCAGGTTGCATACAATTCCAATAAGTGCTCTTCTGGGATTCTGCCGAGGATCGTCACGTTTGGAGGCAGATCCGTAAACAGTTTGTGATATGCAGTGAGTTCTTTGTCGCGACGCGCATATCCACCGACAATTAATAGCTGCTCGTCTGGCAAGCTTTTGAAAGCTTCTATCTGTAACTCGACTCGTTTCTCAGGGTATAATCGATTCACTGATAGCCAAAAGTCGCCGAACTCCTTAGTACTGTACCGAGCCGTGGGAACAGGTGGATAGACTACGGTCGATTTTCGCTCATAGTACTTTGTGATTCGCGTTTGAACGTTGCTGCTGAGCGTTAGTATCTCGTCGACCTGGTCTATCGCTTTTTTGTCAAAACTCCCGTGTATAGTCGCCCAGCTCCAAGCCACTACCTTTTTTGCCAGGTTCGACTGACGCGCAATACTGAAGCGCTTTAAATCGTAAAAGTTTCGGCGCGGCGTATAGCAGTAAAATAAGTTAGGTTTGTGGTTGTAGGACGCGTACAGCGACCAGAATCCACTTATGAGATATTTGTCAAAACCGCCGAAACGAGCTTTTCGAAATAACAAACTTAGTTTGATTGGACCTAAAGGGGCTCTGTCCTCAATTCGGCCCAAGTTGTATATGGCGTCTTCATCGATACCCAAATCTCTAGTGATCTCCGGATCGACGTTCGCTGCTGCAATTGGTGCGTCAAATGCCTTCGCTACGGTTGCAACGACTTTCTCTCCCCCCCCCAGAATGTCGAGCGAGTCGTGAAAGATCAGCAATTGCAAATCAGAATTCATTAGATGTTTCGGAATTCGTGTTGTTTAGCTATGGGTCAGAGAAGCTCGTGGTGTTTAATGCTGCCGCTTCGGTAATAAGCATTATCGCACTCTATCGCAGGACGGAACTGTTTTTGTGCAAACAAATCGAGAGCGTTAAAACACGGTTCTGTTAGGACAACCGAACTCATTGCGGCTATAGTGGCATTTGGTTAAAGCCAGCCATTATATACACGAGATGGCGCGAGCAGAAACCGTCGCGGAGTTCAGTTTGCCTCAAGATATCCTCACGCGCACTCACCAGTTAGAGTGCAGAGTTCTCGATGCTTAAAGCAAATGCAACGCTCACATAGGGATTCTAGCGGCGTTCAAGCTGAAACGTGCACTGCCAAAAAAGTAGCTTGCGTGGGGAAAAACCACAAAGATCGAAAACGGCGCCTTTCGATTCCGGAGCATAAAACTCTTTGCACTCGGTACGGGAAGGGCGTAGAATTTTTCACTTTTGACTCTTAAGTTTGCTTGCCTTTTTCCGCAACTTCTCGGCAGACTGCCAATAGTTCCGCACCGGCCTTTTCCCACGAAAACTTCTGTGCTTGCGCTATACCTTTTCGGCTCATCTCCCTTTTCAACCCATCATCCTGAAGCACCGTACTGATAGCCTGTGCGAGCGCGTCGACGTCATACGGATCGACGAGCATGCCCGCTTCTCCGACCACTTCTGGCAGCGAAGAAACGTTCGATGCAATAACTGGGCACCCGCACGCCATCGCTTCAAGCACGGGGAGGCCAAATCCTTCGTACAGCGAGGGATAAACGAAGACATCGGCCTCTTCGTAGAGCGACAGTATCTCAGAGTCGGACAAGTAGCCGGCTAGTGTTATCTTTATGCCCTTATTGCGCCTTCGCATGTCGCGCAGCGTTGATTCAAACCCGGGGATATCTTTTCGCACATGACCCACGATCATCAATTCTACGCCGCTGCTTGGGTTATTTCTATGGACGAGTTCAAACGCCTGAATCAATCGCAGTTGGTTTTTGCGAGGTGAAATATCACCCACCGTTAGTATTCTCTTACTACCAAAGTGAGCGCGAGGAGTTTTCGGGGTTATGAAGGAGCCCAAATGGACCACTGTAACGTCTGCCGCGCCCTGACCCCAATAACGCATCGCTTCCTTCTTGGTTGATTCAGATATAGCGACATATCGTATTGGAACCTTAGAAAAGTAGTCCTTCCACAAGACGCTAAATTTTGTCCTCTTTGATAAGGCCACGTAATCTTCTGGACAAGCGTAGTTGGCAAAGTCATACAACATTTGAACCATTTTTGCTCTAGGTAAAACGCGGCACTTGATTAGAAGCTGAAAGTAGCACAAAGGCTGCAAAGGATCGAAGACGTAGCACGGATGCGCGAAAAGCAGGAACACATCGCTGTTCCAATAGAGCTTAATGATTCTCAGCAGCGTCCACGGGAGCAGGAACGAGCGCGGAGTGAAAAGCGAGACTTTCTTGTTTTTGGAGAGAGAGGGGCTGACGAAGGCTTTGCTCTCTTTCGTAATAACTGAAACTGATTCGACGCTATTTGCCTCACAGAGCTTTGAAATCAGCTCCTCTGTGGCTCTCGGAATCCCGTCTTTGTACTTTGGAAAAGATGCCACGGCCGTAATTTTCATAGATTCATAGCATCTCCGAAGTCAGTTTACGCCGTAAGTCTGGCGATTCGATGCCTTAAGGTTTATCGTCCACCAGGGCAAGATGCTTGCGCCATTCAGGCTCGAACGGCTTCGGCAGGCAATTCCGTCTCGCTACAGTAACAGCCCGAGCTAGCAACTGATAGGAACTATTTCGAACGACCTGGTTCGCAGCAGACGTACGCGCTTCCCGTTGTCGAAGATGGCGTGAAAATATGTGTTGCTAATTTTTCGTCCACTTGGCTTCTTAGAACAAGTACCGCTTTGTAGCTTTGTAAGCTTCTACGGTGGAGCGGTTACCGCTCGTGGTGGTTTAGCAGCGGTTTGTTAATAGATATTGCTTCATAGCAGCTTCTGCAGGTTCTGGCTGCCAGGGAATGCTTTTGGAGCTTTTCCATCCTTTTGACCGGCTAAAAGAAGCAGCTGCAATGATGTGCAGGCGTTTTCTAACCTATGCTGGGACTTTGCCCGAGGAACGCAAAAAAGTGAAGAGCTCTCACTAGCGCCCTCAGGTTGGATCACCTTTTTCCGCAACTTCTCGGCAGACTGCCAATAGTTCCGCACCGGCCTTTTCCCACGAAAACTTCTGTGCTTGCGCTATGCCTTTTCGGCTCATCTGTCTTTTTAATTCGTCATTCTCGAGCACGGTGCTCATCGCCTGCGCGAGCGCTTCCACGTCGCGCGGGTCGACGAGAAGCCCTGCATCACCGACCATTTCTGGCAGCGAGGAGACATTCGAGGCTATAACTGGACACCCACTCGCCATCGCTTCGAGTACGGGAAGTCCAAAACCTTCGTACAGCGAGGGATAAACGAAGACGTCCGCCTCCTCGTAGAGCGACTGTATCTCGGAGTCGGTCAAGTGGCCGGTTAGTGTTATCTTGATCCCCTCATAGCGCCCACGTATGTCGTCTAGTGTCGATTCAAATTCTGGAATCTCTTTTCTCAATTGACCTACGATTATCAGTTCCGCATCGTTGTTCGGGTTCTTTCGATGCACGAGTTCAAACGCCTTAATCAATCGAAGTTGGTTTTTGCGAGGGGAGATGGTAGACACTATTAGCATCTTCTTGCTCCCGAAGTTAACACGAGGACTCCTCGGAGGAATGAAGGAGCTCAAATACACTATGGCAATATCTGCGGCGTTGAGGTCCCAATAACGCATCGCTTCCTTCTTGGTCGATTCAGATATAGCGACATATCGCACTGGAAGTTGGACAAAATGGTTCTTCCAAATCGTATAAAGGGTCGTTACGTTCGCTGCGCCCACGTCGTCCTCAGGGCAACTATAGAAACTGAAGTCGAAGAGCATTTGGATCCATTTTGCCTTGGGTAAAATGCCAAGCTTGACAAGAAGCTGGAAGAGACACAGAGGCGTCGGACTGAAGAAATAGCACGGATGCATGAATAGGAGGATAGCGTCGCTTTTCTTGTACAGCTTAATAATTCCCCACAATGTCCGCGGAAGGAGGAATGAGCCCACAACGAAGAGGGAAACTTTTCCGTTCTTCACCAGAGAGGGGCTGACAAAGTCTTTTTCTTTTTTTACTGCTATGACGGAAACTGATTCGACATCGTCTGCCTCACAGAGCCTCGAAATTAGCTCCTCCGTTACTCTTGGAATCCCATCTTTGTATTTTGGAAAAGGGGCAAGAACGGAGATCTTCATGGCTTCCCGACTCTCAAAAGTCATTTTACGCCGTAAGTGTAACGATTTGACTCTTAAAGCTTTGCTTCTGACAATAAAGCCGTTCCTGCCTTTGCGAACATGATAATCTGACAGGCAGAATCGGCGTCGCGCAAATCCTGTCTATAGCCACCACGCGCGACTAAAGAGGCGAGCTCAGCGCTAGGCGCACAGCAAAAGTAAGGAACTATTAGAGGCCGCCACAGTTTTTTTAGCCAAGATACTTGGTCTTGGCGACTTTCTGAAGCCGCAGAGTTAGATAAAATTTGGGACTAGCAAGGCACCAGACGAAATAATGAAAGTCGTTTCGCATCGTTCAGTTTTGCGCGTCGCGCATCGACATGGATAATTGATTTCAGAAGCAAGATATCTCTTTTTGCAATTCCTTGCATAGCATATAACGTCCCGAAATATATCAGCTCGCTTGCTGCTTACGGATCGCGTCGTAACGAGAGCGCTTTTAATGCTGAATCTACTTCCAGGGAGTGGCAGACCATGTACTGCATCACTTCTTTGTCCGTCATCGTTCGCTTTAACTGGATGAACCTTCGCCGGCTCAGCGCACTGCTGAGGTTGACGGCGTTCCAGGAAAGCGCTTTTAAGAAGCTTCTGAGATAATGAGGATCCGTATTTACGATGGCACCAGCACCCAACAAAAACAGTTGTAGCAAAACCGTCACTGGGAGAGCGGCGGCTAGCGTCGTTAAGGAGTAATTCTTGATCAATACCCTTAGCCGGTTTTTGTAGACTAAGTATGCCGTCTTCGGATTGAGTCCGCCTGAAGTCGCTCCGCCTTTGTGCCAGCACAAGGCACTGGGGCAGTAAGTGACTCTGTAGCCAAGCAGGCGCGCGGCCCACGACAAATCCGTGTCCTCGTGATACGCAAAAAAATACGGGTCAAAGCAGTCGTCTGGGAGATCACGCAGCATGCTCCTCCTTACAAGCAAGCACGCACCGCCTGCGTAAAAAAACCCGCGATCGGTCTCTTCGTCATATTGCCCCCGATCTTCTTCGCCCCACCCTCTTTGCTGAGTAGAGCCCAGCATATCGCATAAAATCCCCGTTTCGTTTATTTTCGAGTCAGCGTAGCGCAGTACCTTAGGTTGAACGAGGCCGACGCGGCTGTCTCGGTCGGCCGAATCGATCATCTCCCGCAAAAGATCTTTATCGATTAGAGCGTCGTTGTTCAAGACCAGAATGAACTCTGGATCTAGAGCGTTTAGCGCATATCGGACGCCAATGTTGACCCCTTCAGCGAATCCGCAATTTCGCTCGTTTTTGATTAGAACGAGCGGTTTGTTACAGGATAGCAACCTTGTATTATTTCCTGCATCTTCACCCATTTCGACCGCGTCGCCCGTGTACTCGGCAAGCCGTGTTGGTTGTTGCAGATGTGAATGAGAAAGGAACGTGGGATCCACTTTGAGTGCGTTGTTGCAGTAGGTCCTTATTCTTAGAAGCGAGTCGTCGGTCGATGCGTTATCGACGAGAACAACCTCGTAGTTGTCATATTCAATTTGAAAAACTGACTGCAGGCATTCTATTGTGTCGTACCATCCGTTGTAATTCAGGATAATAATGCCCGTCTTCGGATTCATTTTTCATCAGTTTTTGCGCGCTCGAAAGATGCAAAATTGATTTCCACCGCACTTAGAGGTCAGTTTACGCGCTTGGCTGACGCCAACAGATCGGCGCGCACAGATCGTGTGTGCATCTCTCACTGAATGTGACCTCACCGAATGTGCCATTTCATATGTCCGATTGCATTGACGCGCTTGTCTTTTTGCACGCGACCAAGGCGATCTAGCATACGTTTCTGCACGCCTTTTGATAACAGTTTCTGCAGTATCGAAGCTGCACCCCATCACTCATAGCGAATATCGTTACAGAACTGTAACACCAAATATTTCGTTATGATGATTTTTCGTCGTGGAGATTTTATGTCGTCGCAGCTCTATATCTAGGCGTAGCTGGGCCTCGGCTCTTAGCCTATGCATTCGCATTCACAACAGGTCTTTCCATCTTCATCGATCCTGATATGACTATACTTACAACGCGTGGAGTTGCAAGAGATCCATCTCTCGGGGGCACGTCTTGGGGAACATAGTCGCTCTGCGGCTTTTCTTAAGCATCGCCGTCTTTGTCCCCTTGTTGGTGATGACAAGCATCTGGGGCCATTCCGAGAACGCTGCATCCGTGGTCTTGCATCGTCCACATCTACGCAGTCACCTCTTCTTTTGACTACCTTCTACTCAATATTTCAAGCCTAAAAAATGGGCTCAATCGTTTGCACAGATGTTGACGGGCGGGCCGATGCATGTCAGCGTTATTATCCAATAAGTCTGAAAGTTAACGTTGTGGATTTTGCGCTGATTTACGTCACCGTCAATCTGGTTCCGTCAGCGGCTGCGCCCTATGTGCGCGAGATTTTGTCAGGGCAACGGTGGAAATTGATTGGATTTTTTGGGAACCAGCAAACTGATTATGGAGATATAGCCGATTTTCAAATTGGCAACTTGCTATGCGCCAACCATTTCAAAGATTTTGAAGCGAAAATCGTGTCAGCACCGAGTATTTCACACGTGCGAGTTCAATGTCTTACGAGTAATCTCTATTTGTTTCATGAGCCAGTCGAAATTGGGAGCTAGGTAGTTGGTCTCCGTGTGAGTAGCCATGCACGGAATGGGAATCCACAAGTTCCTTCGTTTGCCAAACAAGTTTTGTGGCCAGCAGAATTGCCAGGCGTGCAGAAAGATTTCCAAGAATCGTCTATTTGTTCTGTTTCGGTAATATTGCAGCATGACAAGCGGGTTGAACAAATTGCACTTCGTTAAGCTTATCCACCGACTTACGTCATCATTTCCGTTCGCGTAACTTTGAAAGACATTTTGAGTCTTTCTGAGCACGACAAGGTTCGAGCGCGAATACGAAAAGCGTAACTATCCCCTCTATCTAATTACCCAAAGATATAGATGGGGTCACAGGGGCTTGGGCGAGACGCAGCAGAGCAGATATGCTTTGCTTTGAAAAAGAACGTAGCAACACGCATCGGAGGGACTAGTAATGCGAGCTAAGCTCGAACCGCTCGTCAGCGTGGCAATCATTACTTACAATCAAGAGATGTTCATAGCCGACTGCGTCGATAGCGTATTAAATCAAACGTATGAAAACATCACAATCTCGATAGCTGACGATGCATCATCTGATGCCACCCCTAGCATCGTTCGGGAGTACGCAAATCATTACCCCAACATAAAGGCCGTGTTCGCTGCAGAGAACAAAGGCATTGCGCATAACGTTAATCGCGCTTTGCAGTCTTTAGAAGGCGACTACTTGGTGATCTTGGACGGCGACGATTTAATGTACCCAACTAAAGTCGAGCAGCAAGTCAATTATCTAGACAGTAATGCCGATGTCATTGCGTGCGCTCACGAGGTGGATGTTTTCGACTCTGCAAAAGGGCAAGTGACGGGGCGTTTCAGCAGTATTTTCAGCAAAAAAAAGCCGAAAGGAAAAGTTGGCGTCGAGTTTTTGTTTGACTTTGCGCTAGTTCTGTCGCCTTGTTCGTACATGTACCGACGCAATTTCGTACCGCTATTCGACCCTCGCCTGAAATATCAAAGTGATTACCTCCATAGTGTTGAAGTTTTCAAAAACGGAAAGTTGGGGTATATTGACGAGGTTTTGGGAGCATATAGAAGACACGATAAGAATGTGACGAAAGCCAGCGACTTTCAGCGCGTGTGGTTTGAGGAGCAGCTAGTTGCGCTTGCTATTATAACCGCGAGATATCCTGAGCTATCGAAGCTGGTTAAGGCGCGTCGCACACAGACGTATATTGCACGAATTGGACGGTGTTTGTTAGACGGCGACAAGAAAAGGGCCAAGTTATTCTCGAAAGCGTTATTCTTTGAGGGGGCTCACCTCAATGGGGTACTCTTGTTGGCTTTGTCGAATGTGGTTAGCAGCGACGTGATCCAGCGGCTGCTTGAAAGCGATAACAAGGTCATACGTGCAGTTGTTGATAATATTATCTAAGTTAAGAGCAGGGGCGGGGCTTTCGATCGTGATATTTCCAATAAGTGCGTATTTCGTTGGTACTAGAATCCGCGACCTGTTCTTATGAGTTGGCCTGCCTGGTTGTTCTCCCCCTTAAGGGGTTGCTGAGTATGTGACAAACCAGTAGAAGCCCCTCGGCACTCCTGCATGTTGACCGCTGCTGTTTGCATCAACTGCAATTGCCTCTCGTAATCGCTTTAGCCTCGTGCTCATTGACTAATCCAGGGGATGCAAATTTAACAGAGCTTGTTTCAAGGCATTTATAAGCCTGATAACACGTAAGTTACCGCATCTAATCGATACCCGTGTTTGGCTGAGATCTTCGGACGAGAATGAAGGCAGCTTAAAAAGATAAAAGCAACCGGTGCGCCAAGAGGTGATGGGCGGCAATCTGCACGCTCACTCGATGGACGCGACCTGACATACGGCGAAAAACATGAGTACTGCACGAACAATAGCACGAAGCTCCACTCTTTTGCTTATTGGGCAGATCGTTAGCTTGGGTCTTGCAGCCGTCTATGGGATTGCAATCGCTCGGTATCTCGGCGTCACAGGCTATGGATTACTGAGTACTGCAATAGCATTCACTGGAGTTTTTACTCCCTTGACTAGTCTAGGGCTCACCACATTAGCTACAAGAGAGGTTGCGCGCGACAAATCCTTAGCCGGTAAGTATCTAGGCAATATGATCACCATCGAGGTCGCGCTGGCGATCGGCACGTTCTGCTTAATTGCTCTTGCTGCTTACGTCTTACGATATCCCCAAGAAACAATTACCTTGATTTATATTTTAGCTCTTTCCTTGGTCTGTGCAGGTTTCACTGGTGTTTTCCTGTCACTATTTCAAGCTTTCGAGAGGATGGAATACCAGTCGATAGGGGTGGTCTTAAACTCTGTCGCTACTTTCGTCATCGTCATATGGGGAATCACTGACGGGTTCGGTGTCGTTTGGTTCGCATTCGCGTACTTCGTAAGCGGCTTGGCTGTTACGATTTATAGCGTGACAGCCTATAGTAGGAACTTCAGTCTGCCTCACATTGAGATTGATTTGAAGTTTTGGAACAGAATATTTCGAGAGGCGCTGCCATTTGCCTTAAGCGGACTGTTTGTTACGATTTATTTTTACATCGATTCAGTTCTATTGTCGCTGATGAAAGGAGCTGAAGCGGTTGGCTTATACAATGCTCCCTATCGATTGATCGTTGTTCTACTATTCATCCCAGCGATGATCAATACCGCGATATTTCCGGCAATGTCGCGCCTTCATGGAACTGCAAACGACAGTTTCAGGCTGATTTATAAAAGCTATTTCAAGTATATGGCTATTGTCTCAGTTCCTATCGGTATAGGAACAACACTGCTTGCTGGCCAGATTATCACGCTTATATTCGGTGTCGCATACGGCAACTCCGCAATAGCGCTTCAAATACTTATCTGGGCCGCGGTTTTCATATTCCTATCCGCAGCCTTTATGCGACTGTTCGAGACTTCAAACAGGCAAATGATAGTGACAAAAATTACTGCGATTGGCTTGGTCGAAAATGTGGCACTGGACGTACTACTGATACCGCGACTCAGTTACGTTGGTCCCAGTATCGCGACGGCCGCTACTGAGTTAACGGTTTTATTGCTCGGTGTTTTCGTAAGTTCCAGGATCACCTACGCGCTCTCCAAGAAGGACGTAACAAATTTAGTCAAGATTGGTGCGGCGAGTTTATTGATGGGTTTGTTTATTGTTTACTTGGGGAACCTTAATCTACTGTCAGTTTTTCCTGCGGTACTGTTGTACTTCGCGATGCTCTACCTCTTTCGCGCGATTGATAACGAGGACATTGCGCTGGTCCGGAACATCGTACGAGGAGGCTAAGTTTGAAAAACTTGAACTAGCTTAAGCAGAAGAAGAACCCTACTAGAATCAATCTAATCTGACAGCATACGGAATAGCATCACAATTTGTCCCTTTGGTAGCAAGCTCTCGACCGATTTGTCCGTCAAATGTCCCTTCTTGTGCTCGTTCAAACGTCCAGAGCTCGTATACCTCGAGAACGCTCTGTTAAGCACAAGAACGCCAACGAGAAGACGTGCAGTCCAGGTCGCTGAACTTGAGCGCGCAATTGAACTATCGTGAATTTCAGCGGTCAATAGCAGCTGCGCAAACACGCTGAGGGCATATGCTTTTTTTTGCGTTCACAGTGACCTCCAGCGCAGCAGCCGCTTAAGCCAGTCTGCAATCTCTTGCGTGCTCAACGTTTAATCTGAATGTTTCACAACGTCTTCCGAACAGGACGGGCACGTCGGGTTTTGTCCATCGCTTTGAACATCTTCCCGCAGTTGTTGCAGTGATACTTCACAAACCAGCTCGTTTCCATAGTAATGACGGGCCACCACCGGAGCACATATTTTCCTCAGTATTTAGTGGATTTCAAGTTGATAAGGATCCTTGCTTGTTTTTATGGAGCCGGGGGCATATTGGCGGCGAGACACGACCTTAAAACCGGGCTTGCAGATGCGCTTCGCTGTTGCTTGTCGACGTCGTACGCTGCCAACGCTATGGGGGCTAGCAAAAGGCACTGATTGTAGGCGATAAAGTCTGCCGCATCATCTTTCACGATCAAACTGCGTAGCCAAACTCTGGGTTGCGTTTGAGGACCGTGCCGCAACTTAAGGCTAGGGAGCTTAAGGGTGCGACGAACTCGCGGATCGATCGACGCAGCAGTTTACAGAAGTTCTTCCCACTGCACGGACAAACAGCGCGCTTCTTGGGGTATGCACGTTCGTGCTTCACGGTCGTCCGGCGATTACCCCATCTATCATATTGGTACCTACATTCTTAAAAAAAGGCTTCGACAATCGGACTAAATCAAAATATTTAACTATCAGTATTCACGATGTGTGGTTACGCTCTTAGACCCAAAAAAGAGAGCCCGAGCCGCTTTAGGCTCGGGGACTGTGCTGCAGATCTGCGCTCTGTTGCAGCAAAGGTGACAGCAGAGCACAGGTCTGCAACCTCTGTCTATGATCCAGCGACTATTTTGTTGGTGCTATCACTTTAATTTGACGGTCAAGCGTTCGCAGTATATGCGTCTGGTAGGCTATCGGATAGACGCAAACGATGTGACTGCGATGCTGGGTGTTTGAAAACAGCTGCCTTGGGTCTTTACGGCAGGGGCTGCCAAAGGTGCTGCCGCTCACATTACACATCTGTCCCGATTACTATTGCAGGCCCTCCAGAACAGGTGCAGAAAGACGCAGTTGCATCGAACATTACCGCAGAAGTCATGTGGGAAGTGCAGGTACAAAGGACTGTGTTGTTCGCGTTCCAAGCACTGGGCGTGGGGGGGCGAGCGCGCAGTACTGTTCGCGCTTGATTCTCTCGGTCATCGCGCAGTTTGCGTAGGCGCAAATCTCAACCGGAAAGCAGGAACTCTCCTGGATATCATTCTTAGGCTGGACATCGCGTTCGTTATGCGCTTGCAGACATTCGTGTGATGTCAGCGTCGTGCAGAACCGCCGCGTGACTCCGCCGTGCTCCTCGTCCAAACGCGGTGTCACGTGGGAATAGGCTTTCGACGCGAGGGTTTGCGCTTGGTGGCAGGCATTCGAACGATCTCCATTCCCACCTCGGCAAGCAAGTGCGGTATGTCACGCACCACGTCTCGGACGACCTCCCTCATGTCTTCGGGAAGCGCTGACCAGGGGAGGATGTACGGGCTTACCTTCTTCGTCACGTCCTTTATCGGCCCCCATCTCCACCCGTCAAGAAGGCGTTCCACGTTCCAGCGGCCATGCTCAAGTTCCGCCATGATCTCCACTTCGCTGGGCGTGAATAGCCGCGGCGTCACGGTTGCGTTACGCCCCCTCCGAACGGTATAGCCAGCGGCGTTCAGTTTTCGCGCGATATAATCTGCCTGCGCCCTGTTGGATTGTTTCAGGTCGTCGACGAGAGCGGAAAAGCCATCGGCGTTATCACACTTGTGAGAAGCACGGCCCCCTCATGAGCAACAAAGACCGGCAGCGGCGTAATCAGCCAAATTTATCGTTGTAGAGCTTAATTGAATGCATTATTGCGTTTTTGGCGCTTTCAGCTCCTTCCCAACCGGTCACATCGGTTTTTTTGCCCTCAAGCTGCTTGTAGACGGTAAAGAAGTGTCCAATAGCTCGCATTTTGTGTGGGGGCAGATCGCGTATGTCGGTTACTTCTGCGTACATCGGATCTTTATCGGGTACGGCCAAGACCTTGTCATCGTTGTCCCCACTGTCGATCATCCGCATTAAGCCGATGGGCCGCACAGCAATGAGGCATCCTGAAAAGGTTGGTTCATCCATCAGAACCATGACGTCCAGGGGATCACCGTCGTCGTAATACGTCTGCGGGATGAGTCCATAATCAGTCGGGTATTGCACCGGTGAGTAGAGCACCCGGTCAATGGCAAAGATCCCGAGATCTTTATCATATTCGTATTTGTTCTGGGACCCTTTTGGGACCTCGATCAGCGCGTAAACGACTTCTGGCGGGTCAGGTCCAACAGGAAGCGATTTCCATAGATTGGTCACGGTAACACCTGCTGCCCTATACGCCTCCGCTCTATAAAAAACTGGAGTCGCACTCCTTCGCTTCTGGCCGAGCGCAAGTTCATGCTCAGTGCGCTGCGCACGAGCTGATGATGGTCCCAATCACGGTGGGAGCTGCTTCGACGACACGGTAGGAACACGTTTAAGCGAGCGAGCAACGTCATGGCGTGAGGGCATGACACTGTTAATGACACCAATTTGCACGCTATGCAAGCACTTTCGCGAGGTGAGTTTTCCCCAGGCAACGTGTGATGCCTACCCCGACGGTATACCCCCCGCTATACTTTCTTGGGAACACGATCACCGCGTTCCGTTTCCCAACGATCAAGGAATCCTTTTTGAACCGCGAGATGACGAAGCAGCCCAGTTCGTCAAACGATATCTCATCACCATGGATTCGTCATAGCACGCCGGCAGTGCCTTCGTTCGTTGTTGCTGCGAATTGCTTGATCAACGCGTTCGCGCTTTCGCTCTCCGGTAGATTGTTGCGATCTCTGACTCCAGCGTTCCCGCGTGGGATCTGCGCTCGTGGAATACAAAAAGTGGCGCGATTACTTTCGCGCTACTCTTGCCAAACCGTTATTCTAGGGGATGGCCACCTTGTGTGCGATGCTAAAGAATCTAGCCGAAGTGGATGTGCTCATCTCTGAGCTCGGCGATGTGCACGGTGCGCACGCTGAGAACGCTGCCGAAAAACTGATGCAGGCATGCTCGCGCAGCGGCGAGGCGTTTCAGTACCTCCAGGAAAGAGCATTCGACGGCGCGATATCGGAACGGGCGAGAAATCATCTGTATCTAATAATAGCGAA
>Ga0224557_1000870_pt1 | contig 31310 bp, 32 predicted proteins | sample 714S31014metaG_FD_180677 | JGI IMG/M metagenome (GOLD analysis project Ga0224557, IMG submission 180677) | Peat soil microbial communities from Stordalen Mire, Sweden - 717 S3 10-14 | ecosystem: Environmental > Terrestrial > Soil > Wetlands > Peat | place: Sweden: Norrbotten County, Stordalen... | reverse complement strand
CATCGCGATCTGTGGGCCTTGGAAGCCATCCTCAATCCTGCGCAGCCTGCTTCCAAGAAGGTCGCTGCGTAGTAACATCAACCTAACCGCCGCCTGCCACTTTCAACTACGCGCGGGACATGCTCTGCACACGATGCAATGCTGGCATATCATTTATGGATTCGACAACCTCGTCTATCTTTGACTGCGACAGTACAGTCTTAAACTCCATCCACCCTTGGTCCAGGAGTGATTTAAACCCAAGAATATCGAAGTGAGCGACCCAGCATTCGTGCGTTTCCCATTGTTCCAGCATAGGATTCACTCCCTTGAGTGCCGCTAGGACAAACATATACAACATGTCAACCAAAATATGCGCAAGACCAATTGCAGATTTCCCAAGTTAATTCTCGAATCTGGGAAATCTGCAATTGTCACAGATCGCTAGTTAGCGCTCTTCACGCGCACCACGGTGATCTTCTCAAAGCCCTCTTCGAAGACCGGGGGCTTGAGCTTTTCGGCCATCTTGCGCATGATGTCTTCGCTTACCGAGCGGTCGCGCTGGCGGTTGCGCTGCAGGCAGACTTCGAGCGGCACGTCGAAAAAGACGGCCTGCACCTCGTAGCCGAAGCTCTTGGACATCTTGATCCACTGGCGGCGTTCGTGGATGGAGAGGTTGGTGGCGTCCACGTAGTTCATGGGCATCTTGGCGATGAGCCGCGCGCGCAAGAGCGAACGGAGCGTGGAGAAGACCAGTCCCTGGTAGCGCTGCTCCTCGACGTCGTCGAAGAGGATGTTGCGCAGAAGGTCGCTGGAGAGCGGAGTGATGCCGCGGCGGCCGAACCATGTGGTTTTGCCGGAGCCGGGCAGGCCGATGGCCAGCACCACGTAGCCCTTGGGGGTTTGTCCCTGGGCGTTGGGCTTGGGCGTGGCGACGGCCGGCATCTCCGGTTGGGTTTCAACCTCAAGGCGGCCGGAGCCCGCCGGCTCATTCCACTGTGGCGGAAGAGGCTGGGATTCGCGGCGGCCCTGGCTCTTCGGTGCATGCGGAGCCGGAGCCTGCGCCTGGGTGCGCGGAGCTTGCGCCTGGGTGTGCGGTGCTTGTCTCTGGGCGAGCGGAGCCTGCGCCGAAGCACGCGGAGCCTGCGCCTGGGCCGCTTCGGGGTAGAAAGGAACGAGCGGAGCCAGTTGATTCGCGGGGACTTCCGCGCCTGTTTTGCCGGTGGATTCTGAAGTGTTGGGACCACGTCTGGAGCGTCTTCTCATGTTGCGTTCAACCCTTGCCGATAAGCTTCTCTACCACCCGAATACCATACTGGACGCAGGCGCTGCAAATCGTGTGCACTCCGTCACATACAGTTCCGTTTGAGGAACTTCATCCTTACGGTAGGGAATCGTGTGCGCGGAGCAGGGCGGTTCGCACTTTATAGCCCGCGCCCGCAATGTTACGATCAAAGGTTCGGTTGGGGTTTGGCGGGATTCATTTTTGGACGCCGCACCACCCGGATTTTTGAATCCAATAGGCTCATTCACAACGAAGGAGAAAAGACACATGGCAGTGAAGGTTGGAATTAATGGCTTTGGCCGCATTGGACGCAACGTTTTGCGCGCCGCGCTCGGCAACAAAGAGCTCGATTTTGTCGCCGTCAACGACTTGACCAGCCCGGCGACGCTGGCGCACCTGTTGAAATACGACTCGATCCTGGGCAATCTGGCCAACGAGATCAAGTCGGGCGACGACTTTATCTCGGTCGACGGCAAAAAGATCAAGGTGTGGGCCGAGCGCGATCCCGCGAAGCTGCCCTGGGCCGATGTGGGCGCGCAGGTGGTGATCGAGTCGACGGGCCACTTTACCGACGGGGCCAAAGCGAAGGCGCACCTGGGCGCAACGGTGAAGAAGGTCATCATCTCGGCGCCGGCCACCAACGAAGACATCACCATTGTGCTGGGCGTGAACGAGAACAAGTACGATGCGGCCAAGCACAACATCATCTCGAACGCCAGCTGCACCACCAACTGCCTGGCGCCGGTGGTGAAGGTGATTCTGGAAACCACCGGGCTCGTCTCCGGCATCATGACGACCATTCATAGCTACACCAACGACCAGGTGATTCTGGACTTTCCGCACAAGGATCTGCGCCGCGCCCGCGCCGCCGCGCTGAACATGATTCCCAGCTCGACCGGCGCAGCCAAGGCGCTCAAGCTGGTGATCCCCGAGACCGCCGGCAAGCTCGACGGCTTTGCCATCCGCGTGCCCACTCCCAACGTGTCGATCGTCGACCTGACGTACATCGCCGAGAAGCCCACGACCGTCGAAGGCCTGAACGCCGCCTTCAAGGCCGCCTCCGAGGGAGAATTGAAGGGGATCCTGGGCGTCGATGCGAACCTGCTGGTCAGCTCGGACTTCAAGGGCGACAAGCGCAGCTCGATCGTGGACACGCCGCTAACCAAGGTGGTGGGCCAGAGCGTGAAGGTGCTGAGCTGGTACGACAACGAGTGGGGCTATTCGAACCGCGTGGTCGACCTGATCGGGTTCCTGGAGAAGAAGGGGCTGTGAGGACAGTTGTCAGTGATCAGTGGTCAGTGGTCAGTTTTCTCGTAGCGATTGCGAGGAACCGTCGCCGAACCGAAGCGGCTCGCATCGTAATGCCGAGAGCTGACCGCTGACGATCAGATGCTGATCTCTGACCGCTGTTTGCCGTTTTCTGACCACTGATCACCGATCACTGAACACTTAAGGAAGGCCTCTCATGTCCAAGCTCTCGATCAAAGACATCGACCTGACCAATAAGCGGGTGTTTATCCGCGTTGATTTTAATGTTCCGCTCACTGAAGACGGACAGACGATTACCGACGACACGCGCATTGTGGCTACGCTGCCGACGATTGAATACGCGTTGCGGCACAAGGCCAAGGTGATTCTGGCCTCGCACCTGGGCCGGCCAAAAGGAAAGCCAAATCCAAAATATTCGTTGCGCCCGGTGGCGCACCGGCTGCGCGAACTGCTCGACAAGAAATTGGGCGAGAGCATCAACGTGGCCTTCTCGCCGGATTGCGCGGGCGAGATTGCGGAAGAGATGGCGCGCCAGCTGGAATCGGGCCAGGTGCTGCTGCTGGAAAACCTGCGCTACCACGCGGAGGAAGAAGCCAACGATCCGGCCTTCTCAAAGGCGCTGGCATCGCTGGCCGAGGTCTACGTGAACGACGCCTTCGGCTCGGCGCACCGCGCGCACGCATCGACCGAGGGCATTACGCACTACCTCAAGCCCGCTGTGGCCGGACTGCTGATGGAAAAAGAAATCACCTATCTTGGCAAGGCGCTCGAGTCGCCCGAGAAGCCGTTTGTGGCCATCCTCGGCGGATCGAAGATCTCCGGCAAGATCGACGTGATTCAAAACCTTCTCGACAAAGTGGACACGCTTGTGATCGTGGGCGGCATGGCGTACACATTCTTCCGCGCGCTCGGCGTCAAGACCGCCAAAAGCCTTGTAGAAGAAGACAAGATCGAACTTGCTAAAGCGACTCTGGACAAAGCTAAGATTAAGGGAGTGGAACTCCTGCTGCCGGTGGACAACGTGATTGCCGACAGTTTTTCGAACGACGCCAAGACCCAGGTGTGGGACAGTTCGAAAGACTTTCCCGAGGACTGGCAGGGCCTCGACATCGGCCCGCAGTCGGTGGCCGCGATCGAGCAGGTGGTTTCGACGGCAAAGACGATTGTGTGGAACGGGCCGGCGGGCGTCTTCGAGTTTCCGAACTTTGCCAAGGGCACCAACGCGATTGCCCACGCGGTTGCCGCCAACCGTACCGCGACGTCGATTATCGGCGGCGGCGATTCGGTCTCGGCGATCAACCAGGCCGGCGTGGCCGACCAGATCACGCACATCTCGACCGGCGGCGGAGCCAGCCTGGAGTTTCTTGAAGGTAAGAAGCTGCCCGGCGTGGAAGCGCTGACGGACAAGTAATTGAATACGGCGCGCCAATAGCCCCGCCCGCCGCAAGTCTGATGTCATCTGCTTCGTTCGCCGGAAGGAGGGGTCCGCGATGGATAAACCCACCAAGGAACAAGTGCGTGACGTCTGCGAGAAGTTCGATCTCGACAACAAAGTGATCGAAAGTGCGCTCCGGCAGCTCTTCGACAAGTTTCCAGAGAACAATGACGTTGCTGAGGTCCTGCTTAAGGTCATAGCCCTCAACAATCTCTATTCCACACAAATCCCGATGTACAGCGAGCAAATCCCGACCATTTGGGAAGTTGCGGACCGTATTGTTTCCATTCCTACGGATGCCATGTTAGAGGCCGGTTCACCCGCCGTCGTCTACGAGATCGCGAAAATCGTGACCCCAACCAAAAGAGTTCACTTCAACTACTCCTTCGCAACGAAGTACTGCAACTGGCACAAGCGGACCTTATATCCCATCTATGACTCCTGCGTCGACGAATATTTATGGTGTTTCATGCAATCAGGGTATCTAACCCGCTTTCATCGACAGGACCTGAAGATTTATTCGACGCTCAAGAAGGCTGTGAGCCAGTTTCAGGCCTCCTGCGGGCTCGGCGACCTAGACTTCAAGGAAATCGATAAGTTTCTCTATGTCGAAGGCAGAAAGCTGATGACGGAACACGCAAGAATACCGCTACCGGATCCGGAAAATGAGAGGTCGCATGTTCCATGGAGCGAGGGCATCTACACCTCGGAGAAGGAAAGGGAGCAAGCAAAGGCCCGGTTTACTGATAACGACGGCTGGGAAATCGTTAGTCCCCCGCACTCATCGTCTTGAAGTGGCCCTTCTTCGCAAGGGCCAGTAGCGCTTTGTCCGCCGTCACCAACGTCGCGCCCATATGCCTCGCCGTGGCGACGAGAATCCGGTCAGCGGGGTCGGAATGCATTTCAAACGGCAGCCGGGTGCTGGCGACCGCGATCTCTGGATCAAGAGAAATAAGAGACACTCCGGGCATCGACAAGGCCTCCCGAACCCACACCAATGCGTCGCGGTGCAGGTCGATTCGTCGCTTGCTGACCAGAACACCAATCTCCCACGGGGTAATCGCGGAGACGAGCAGATCGCCGGCGCTGCCGACCCTGGCGATTTCGGCTTTTGTTCGCGAGCCCAATCTGTTATCGCCGAACATCAGCCAAATCAAAACGTGAGTGTCGAGCAGAAGCAGATCTTGATTCGCTTGCACCCCGGAAGCGCTCATTTCATTGCATCCCATTCAACATCGAGCGGCGAAATGATGTCGCCCAGAATTACGCCGGTTCCCTTCATCGCACCGAAAAGCGTCTTGTTCTCGCGGATGGGCACGACTTTCGCCAATGGCTTGCCGCGTTTGGTGACGATTAACGATTCGTGCGTCTCGGCAACTTCTTCGAGCAATTTAAGGCACTTGGCCTTGAACTCGCCGGCCGGGACGGTGTTGGTCTTCATGGCACTCCTCCCATGGTCACGGACCATGGTCATATTGTAACGCGACTTCGAGATTCCCGAAAGGGCTGCGCCGTGCCCGGTGTTTCCGCGAGAATGAATACACTGAAAGCCGAGACGGAAAACTATGGGCTACTATACGCGGGTCTTGTCGAAAGATGAGGAGTTTCCTCCCTTTGACGAACTTGCGCAATTCGTTCGCGCCGAGCACCCTCATTTCAAACTGACTCTCGAAGAAGGAACGGAGGATGAGTGGGAAAGCCTCCTCCTCTCCGGAATTGACGACGTTGAAGTCGCGGTGATCGCGCGCAATCCGGTCTCGGAGGGGTCGCTTGGCCAGGAAGAGATTGAGGAATTTATCGAGGAGACGCAGGATTCGAGGCCGGAAAGTGGCGTCCTATGGCTCCATGAGTTTCTGGCCACGGTGAAATCGATTTATGCCTTCCAGCACCTGCAGGGAGACGAGTTCGAAGAAGGCAGTAGCGCACTGCACGCGCTGCGCACCAAGCTGTGGGAGCGCGGAGATGCGATCCTGCAGGCCGACAGCGAGGGGTTCACCAACGAGGAGGGCTACCACATCGTCTGGCAGTTTTCCGACTCGGTCTCAGGCCCATGGAACATGGGCGTGCTGCAGGAGGGCGTCTGGCGCCACTTCACGATGGATTTGGGTGACCCGGATCATCGGGCGGCTTTCCTTGAAGGCTCGGTGCCCGACGATTTGATCTCGACGCTCGGAGCAGGTTCGTAGGTCCCGCGTCAACGCTTTTCCCCGATCGGAACTTCTCATTCGGCGTTGTGCCCGGCGTCACCCGATGCGGCGAAATCAATCCACTAGAATTGACTTGCGAAAACATTCACCTCCGAAGGGACCAGAAACATGTCTCGTAAAGCACTGATTGCCGCCAATTGGAAGATGTACAAAACGCCGGCCGAAGCCAAGGCGTTTGTCGATGCCTTTTTGCCGCTGGTTGCCGGGCACACGCGCGACGAGATCGCGCTGTTCCCTTCTCCGGTATTGCTGCCGACGGTGGTTCCGGCCTGCAAAGGGTCGAACGTCGCCGTGGGCGCGCAGAACATTCACTTTGCCGAGGAGGGCGCCTACACGGGCGAGACCTCGATTGGGCAACTGAAGGCCGTGGGCGGCACGCATACGCTCATCGGCCACTCGGAGCGGCGGCAGTACTTTGCCGAGACCGACGAGATTGTAAACAAGAAGCTGCACGCGGCGCTCAAGCATGGCATTGTACCGATTGTGTGCGTGGGCGAAGTGCTGGCGGAGCGCGAGGCCGGCAAGACGGCGAGCGTGCTCGAGACGCAGGTTACAGGCGCGTTTGCGGGAATTTCGGCCGAGGCCGCCGCGCCCATCGTAATCGCGTATGAGCCGGTGTGGGCCATCGGCACGGGCAAGACGGCGACGCCGGAGATAGCCGCCGACGCGCACCGCATCATCCGCGCCGAAGTGGCCAAGCTGCTGGGAGCCAATGTGGCCGCGGCCGTGCGCATTCTCTACGGCGGCAGCGTGAAGCCGGATAATGCGACGGCACTGATCGGGCAGGAAGAGATCGACGGGGCGCTGGTGGGCGGCGCAAGCCTTAAGCCGGATTCGTTTGCGGCTATCGTCAAGTATTGAAAGGGCAGCGGAGTTAGCGGGGCTGGCGGTGTTAGCGGAGCTGGCGGTGTTAGCGCCCACTACGGGCGTTCGCGAGTTGGTAGGTTAGCAAGCTGGCATCCGCTGCGCGGATGTTCGCGGGTTCGCAAGTTGGCAAAAGGCCGCCCGGAGTGAGAGCTCCGGGCGGCCTTCTTGTTGGAGTGCATCTCTCAAAGGAGTGCGAAGACGATGGGCTCGTTCGTCGCCGTTGCCCCGGAGGGGCAATCGAGAATAGCCCAGGACAAGTTCGCGTCAGCCAACGCAATCCTGGGTTTGCGGTCCCCTGAAAATCTCCGCGCCCCGTAGGGGCGCGTCGAAACGGGATCCTGCGCTACGCGTAGAAGCTGGCGATCCAGGATTGGAGAAGCGCCGGGAAGCAGCCGAGGACTACAACGGCGGCGGCGATGACGAGGAGCACGGCGAGCGTGACGGGATGCGCTTGGATGGGCGTTTCGTCGACGGCGGGCATTACGTAGGCGCGCTTGAGCACCTGCAAATAGTAGTAGAGCGAGACGGCGCTGAAGGCGATGGCGAGGGCGACCAGGGTGAATGAGACGGGTCCGGCGCCGACGGCGAGGACGGCGGCGAAGAGATTGAACTTGGCCCAGAAGCCGACCAGCGGCGGAATTCCGGCGAGCGAGAGAAAGAGCACGAGTAGCACGGCGGCGAGCAGCGGATTGCGCTTGTGCAGGCCGAGGAAAGAGTCGAGCTTGTCGGAACCGGTGGCGCGCTCCACCACGCCAACCACGCCGAATGCGCCAATGGTAGTTAGGCCATAGGTGACGATGTAGTAGAAAACAGGCTCGGCAGTGACGTTCGTCCAGGAGTAGAACGCAAGACCGAGGAGGATATAACCGGCGTGCGCTATGGCCGAATACGCGAGCAGGCGGCGGACACTCGATTGCGCAAGCGCGGCCAGGTTGCCGAGGACCATCGATGCGGCCGCGAGCACCGTGAGAATCCGGGGCCACGCGGTAAAGATACCCGGAGTCCAGCAGAGGGTGCTGCTGATGGAAATGAGCAATGCGAAGCTGGCGACCTTTGAGACCGACGCGATGAATGCCGCGGAGGGCGCAGGAGCACCTTCGTAGGTGTCCGGAGCCCAGAAATGGAATGGGACCGCGGCGACCTTGAAGCCGAGTCCGGCGGCGATCATGACGAACGCGATCAAAATGAGCGGTGCGCCGCCGTTGGCTCCAGCGTAATTGACTCCCCGCATCACGCGGATCAAGTTGGTTGAGCCGGAAATCCCATAGAGATAGCTGAAGCCGAAGAGCAGAAACGCCGCGCTCATGCCGCCGAAGAGGTAGTACTTGAGGGCGGCTTCGGCGCTTTTGCCGGATTGCTTGGCGAATGCGGTGAGGATGTAGAGGCCGAGCGAGAGAAGCTCGAGGCCGACGAAAATCACGAGCAAATCAAACGCGGTGGCAACGATCAAGCCGCCGGCTGCCGCCATCAGCACCACGGAGACGTATTCGCCGGGGTTGCGCGTGAACTCGGAATCGATAAGGAGCAACAGGGTGAGTGCAGTCAGCACGAGAATTGCTACTTGATAGACGTCGTGCCCGGCGAGCGGAAGGTAGGGGCGAAGAAGTCCGGCGTCGATGTTCCAACCCCGCCATCCTCCGGCGCAAACGGCCCAGAACGACGCTGCGCAGCCAAAGACGCCTAAGACCGCAGCGAGGGTGGTGCGGTCGTCCTGGTCCTCTTTACGGCGGGAGAGCACAAGGTCAACCACGAGCACGAGCAGCGCGGCAACTTCGAGAGCGGTTTCAGGCAGCGTGGCACGGAAGATGGCCGAGTAGCTCATTGCAGCTTCGATGAACGCCGTGCGCTCTGTCATTGCGCACCTCCCGCGAGCAGCGTTTTCACGGCCGGTTCAATCTGGTCGAGGAGAATGCGCGGGTAGAGACCGGCGGCAAGGGTGCACGCGCCGAGCAGAACGACTCCGGCGATCTCAGGCCAGGTGATGGGAGCGAGTTTGTGATGCTGTTCGGCTTCAAGTTCGTGCGCGGTGGGCAGCACATCACTGAAGAAGGCCTTTTGCAGGGCGCGCCAGATGTAGGCCACGCCGACGATGATGCCGATGCCAGAGACGATGGTCCACCAAGGATTCGCTTGCCATGCGCCGACCAGAACTTGCAGCTCGGCGACGAAACCGGAGAAGCCCGGCAGGCCCATGGACGCGACTCCGGCAAAGACGAATGCCCATGCGGCGAAGGGCAATCGTCGCGAGAGGTGCATGGGCCCGAGCTCGGCGAACTGGCGTGTGTGCGTGCGGTCGTAGACCACGCGGCCGACGATGGCGAAGAGCAACCCGGCGATGATGCCGTGCGAGAACATCTGCAGCACCGCGCCATCGACGCCAATCTGGTTGAGCGTCATGAGGCCGAGCAGGACGAATCCCATGTGGCTGACGCTCGAATAGCCGATGACAAATTTGAAATCGGTTTGAGCGAGAGCGACCAGCGCGCCGTAGACGATGCCTATGACGGCGAGCCAGGCGAAGACATCGCGCCAGGAGGCGAGACCGAGGAGCGTGAATCCCCAGGAATCGAGGCCGTGGGGAAAAAGGCCGATGCCGACGCGCAGGCAGCCGTACGCGCCGAGCTTCATGACCACGCCGGCGAGGAGCATGGACGCTGCGGTGGGCGCTGCGACATGGCCAGTGGGCGCCCAGGTGTGGAAGGGCCACATGCCGGCGAGAATCGCGAAACCGACGAAGACCAGCGGGAAGCACCACATCTGGAAGCGCACGGGCAGGCCGGCGTTTGCGAGCGCGGCGAGTGCGGTGGAATGCGAACCGGCGGTGACGTAGGCGGCGAGCAAACCGATGAGCACCATGGCGGAGCCGGTGAAGGAGTAGAGCGCGAGCTTCATGGCGCCATACTCGCGGCGCGTGGAGCCCCAGATGGCGATGAGGAAGTATTTGGGGACGATGGCGATTTCGTAAAAGACGAAGAGCAGGAAGAGGTCGCCGCTCAAAAAGACGCCGTAGACGCCGCCGATGAGCGCGAGATAAAACGCGAAGAATTGATTGGTGCGGAGGTCGACGTTCCAACTGAAGAGCACGCCTGCCACGGCTGCGATGCCGGTGAGCAGAACCAGCACGCGGCTGATGCCGTCGGCTGCGAGCAGAAAGTGGATGCCCATCGATGGCACCCAGAGCGCGTCGATAAAGACCTGGGGGAAGACCTGGCGCGGCTGGCTGAATCCGGCGGCGTAGCCCCCGACAGCGATGGCAAGACCGGCCACGGACACGACGAGCGCGAACCAGCGCGCAAGGACGGGTTTGTCCTTGGGGCACAGAGCCGAGACCAGCGCGCCGGCGAACGAGATGTAGATGGTCCAGGGCAGCATTTACAGCGGTTCTCCAGTTTCGTTCAGTTGGAGCCGATCGAGTTCTGTGGTTTCCCACCCTTGCGACAAAAAGAAGTCGCAAGGATGGGGCACGGGACTTTCGTGGAGCATGAGCTTCGTCCGAGCGAACATTAAAATCTCCAGTGCGCAAGCAGGTTCTGGACCGTGGGGTTGATGGTGTTGACGATGAGCTGGGGCACAAGACCGACGAGAAACATGAGGCCGATGACGGGCGCGAGAGCCATGCGCTCGCCGTGATGCAGATCGGGGAACGCGGCCCAATGCTCCGGAACGGGGCCGCTGAAGACTTTTTGAATCACGGTGAGAATGACGGCGGCAGTGACGAGCAGGCCGAGTACCGAGACGGTGGCGCTGATCCAAGACAAAGAAAAAACGCCGCGGAAGATGAGGAATTCGCCGGGAAAACCGTTGAGGCCAGGCAGGCCGAGCGAAGAGAAGAGCGCGATGCCCATGAGCCCCGCGAAGACGGGCGCGGGCTTGCGCAGACCGCCAAAGTCGTTGATGCCGCGCAGGCCGCCGGAGCGGAACTGGATCATGGAGATGAACCAGAAGAGCGCGGCGGCAGTGAGTCCGTGGTTGAACATCTGCAGGATGACGCCGTTAAGCGCGGCGGCCTGGCTGGCCTGCTGGGCCGCGCCGGACGCGGGAACGGCCAGCGCGAAGATGCCGAGCAGGCAGTAGCCCAGGTGATTCACCGAGAAGTAGGCGAAGATGCGCTTGAGATCGGTTTGCGCGGCGGCGGCCCACGCGCCCATGACGACGGTGGCGGCGGCTAGAGCGAGCAGGGGCGTGCGCATGGCGGCGATCTGGGGGCCGAAGAGCGGAATGGCGATGCGCAGCAGGCCGTAGACGCCCATCTTCGACATGGCGCCGGTGAGCAGCATGGTGACGGGCGAAGGCGCCTCAGCATACGCGGCGGGCAGCCAGGTGTGGAAGGGCATGAGCGGTACTTTGACCGCAAAACCGGCGAGCACGCCGATGGCGAGCCACGGCATCACGGGGCCGAGATGCGCCGTGACCATCTGCGCGAGCTGGCCGGATGCGGACATCTGCGCGAGCTGGATGAAGTCCATGGTGCCGGGCACGGCGATACCCGTACCCGAGGGACTTGTGGTCGCGAGGAAGATGGCGAGGAAGGAGAGCAAGAGCGCCACCGAGCCGGCCATGGTGTAGATGAAGAATTGCGTGGCCGCGGGGCCACGCTTGGGTCCGCCCCACAATTTGATGAGGAAGAATGCGGGGATGAGGCTCAGTTCCCAAAACAAAAACCAATGGAAGAAGTTGAGCGCGGTAAAGGAGCCGAAGAGGCCGGCTTCAAGCGTGAGCACGAGCGAGAAGAAGAGGCCGGGCATATGGTGGACGCGATGCTGCGCGGCATCGACCGCCATGAGGGTAACGATGGCGGAGAGCACGAGCATGAGGCCGCCGAGGCCGTCGACGCCGAGGTGATATTCGATGCCGAGCGAAGGCGCCCAGGCGGCGCGCTCAACCAGACCAATGCTCCCGTCGGCGGGCAAGCGGGTCCAGATGAAGAGCGAAAGAAGCAGGCAAGCGAGCGTGGTGAAGAGCGCCACGATGCGCGCATGACGGCCGGAGAAGAGGGCAATTGCCGCGCCCAGGAGCGGCACGACGGTGAGGAGCGTCAGGATGGGGAACGCGAGCACGTTCATGGCCGGCTGCTCCAGAGAAGAATTGCGGCAAGCGCGACGATTGCGGCGGCAAGGATGCGCAGATAGTTCTGCACGCGACCGCCTTCGACGCGCGAAAGCAGGCCGCCGCCGGAGGAAAGCTCCTCGCAGGTTTTGTCGAAGCCGCCGTCGACCCAGTGGACGTCGAGGAAACGATTGAAACGCGCCCAGAGGCTGAAGAGGCAGGCGACGAAAGCGACGATCCCGCCCCAGATGCGGCGGTCGAGCCAGTCGGCCACGCGCGCCCACCATGTGTAGAAAGCGATGACGGTCGCGCCGTAGATCTCGTCGACGTAGAGACGGTCGCGCAGCGGCGTCCAGAGCCAGGGCGCGGACTTTTCCAGAGCGTCGGGAGCTTCCGGCTTGGGTGACTTGTCGCCGTAGAGCCACCAGCCGATGCCGAGGCCGATGAAGACCACCACGGACGAGGTGAGCATGAGCAGGCCGAGGCCGGGCTCGGCGAAACCGTGGAAGTCGAATGCGACGGCGCGATTCTCAAGGAACGCGTGGAACCACGGCCAGGCCGGCGTGCCGATGAAGCCGAGCGCGATGGCGAAGAAAGCGAGGATCGCTAACGGCAGCGTCATCACCTTTGGACTTTCGTGCGTCGGGCTGCCGCCGCGCCAGTGGCCGAAGAAAGCGTAGCAGACCTGGCGCGTCATGTAGAACGCGGTGAGCAATGCGCCGAAGAGGAGCAGATAGAACGGGCCTTTGATCGCAGTGGAGTGGTGCGCGGCTTCGAGGATGCCATCCTTCGACCAGAAGCCGGAGAAAACGAGCGGGAATCCGCAGAGCGCCAACATGCCGATGGCGTAGGTGAGGAAGGTGAACGGCATATCGGCGCGGAGTCCGCCCATGCGGCGGATGTCCTGCTCGTCGTGGCAGCCGTGAATGACCGAGCCCGCGCCGAGGAAGAGCAGCGCCTTGAAGAAGGCGTGCGTGATGAGGTGGAAGATGCCGACGGCGACGCCGCCGAGGCCGAGACCCGCCATCATGTAGCCGAGTTGCGAAATGGTGGAGTAGGCGAGGATGCGCTTGATGTCGTTTTGCGCGACAGCGATGAGCGCGGCAAAGACTGCGGTGCACGCGCCCACCCAGGTGACGACAGTGAGCGCCGCGGTGGTTCCATGGGGCGCGGCGCCGATTGACATCAACGGATAAACGCGTGCGACGAGAAAGACGCCGGCCGCAACCATGGTGGCCGCGTGAATGAGCGCGGAGACGGGCGTGGGGCCTTCCATGGCGTCGGGCAGCCAGACGTGCAACGGGAGTTGGCCGCTCTTGCCCACGGCTCCGGCAAAGATGAGCAGGGCGATGGCGCCGGCGGCGCTGAGGCCCAGGCCTGCGTGCTGCGAGAGCAGATTGACGAGGGCAAGTCCTTCGAGCGAGCCGACGCCGTGGTTATAGAAGAGCAACGTGCCTGTCTGCGAGAACAACCAAACGATTCCAAGAAGAAAGAAAACATCGCCGACGCGCGTGGTGACAAAGGCTTTTTTCGCGGCGGCCACGGCGGAGGGTTTTTGATACCAGAAGCCGATGAGGAGATAAGAGGTGAGGCCAACGATCTCCCAGCACATGAAGAGCAGCAGAAGGCTGTTCGAGATGACGACGCCCAACATGGCTCCGGCAAAGAGCGACATGAAGCAGAAGAAGCGCGTGAAGTTTTCGTCGTGGGCCATGTAGCCCACGGAGTAGATGAAGATGAGCAGGCCGACGAAGGAGACCATCACCAACATGACGGCGGCGAGGGGATCGAGAACCCAACCGAGATCGACGGTGGAGGAGCCGAAGCGGAACCAGGTGAAGTTGACGAACTCGCGGACCACGGCGCCGCGCGCCCATCCGGTGACCACGTGAACGAAAGCGATAAGCGAGAGCAGGAGCGAGATGGAGAGCGCGCCGATGGCGAGCGCGGCGGCGGGCTTGCGGCGCGGCTGCTTGAGGAGCGCGATCACGCCCGAAGCGACGATGGGAAGAGCTGGGATGAGCCACAGGATTCCCGTGATCGAGGCGGCGGCGAATTGTGGAGTGAATGCTGCGGATTCCTGCATCAGGCTTTCACCCCTTCATCCTGTTCATCTTGTCGAGATCGGTCGAGTTGGTGTGGCGATGGATGGCGATGACGAGACCCAGGCCGACGGCGGCTTCGGCTGCGGCGACGGCGATGGAGAAAATAGCGAACATCATGCCGGTAAGCAATTCGGGATGCGGGCCGAAGCGCCAGAAGGCGATCAGGTTGAGGTTGGCGGCGTTCAGCATGAGCTCAATGCCGATGAGCACGAGAATGGCGTTGCGGCGCACGAGCGCGCCGGCGAGGCCGATGGCGAAGAGCAGAGCCGCAACGAGGAGATAACCGGCGAGAGGCGTGGTCGCGCCCATTATTTGGCCCTCTCTTTCTCGTGCATGGCGACGATGACTGCGCCGATGGTGGCCGCGGTGAGCAGCAGGCCCACGATCTCAAGCGGCAGCACGTAGCGGCCCACGAGAGCATTGCCGATGTCGTGTACTGTGACGGCGGGAACGGCGGCCTGTTGCGGCACGGCGCGGACGCTTTGGAGGACTGCCCATGCGAGCACGGCAAAGACGGCGGCGGCGATGACGAGGCCGACGGCCCAGGTGCGGCTGAAGACGCCGTCTTTGGGCAGATCGGAGCCGCGCGTGAGCAGGATGGCGAAGACGATGAGGATGGCGACGGCGCCGATGTAGACGAGAATCTGCGCGAAGCCGGCGAACTGCGCGTCGAGCTGCAAATACAAGAGCGCCAGCCCGGCGAAGGCCACAGTGGTGGCGAGAGCAGCGTGGACGAGGTTCTTAAGCAGCACGGCAGCCAGGCCGCCGCCGATGGTGAGGACCGCAAGGATGTAGAAGATGGGGCTCATTCGATCGTCGCCTTTCGCTCGGCTGCCGCGGCAAGGATGCCTTCCGCCGAAAAACAACCGCAGATCCTTCGACTCCCTCCGTCCTGCGGACTCCGGTCGCTCAGGATGACAGCGTGTTGTTGAACGGACCCGTGCGCAGGGGCTAAAGCCCACGTCCATTTTGTGTCCAGTGCGGCACGACTGAAGTCGTGCCCTGGCACTTCGCGCTCCTGAAACGCAACATTTCCTTGCAGCACTTCGTGCCGTTGCATAAGTTCTCCGCTGAAGCTGCTTCTATTCAGCATAGCGGTATCTCCTGGGGCCGAAGTGCTCCTCGCGCATGCCCACGCGCGTCATGAGCACCCAGGCCACGGCAAGAATCGCCGAGCAGACTACCCAACGCAACCAGCCTTCGCCCATAAAGCGCCAGAGCGCGGTGACAAAGAGATTGAGCAGCGTGAAGGGCAGCACGAACTTCCAGGCGAAGTTCATCAACTGATCCTGGCGCAGGCGAGGCAAGGTGCCGCGCATCCAGATGAAGACGAAGATCGAGAGCATGACCTTCGAGAAAAACCATATCCACGAAGGAATGAACGCGAGAAATGAAAACGGCGCGGACCATCCGCCGAGGAAGAGGGTGGTGCCAAGACCGGAGATGGAGAACATGGCGAGATATTCGCCGAGGAAGAAGAGCGCGAACTTGAAGCCGGAATATTCGGTGTGATAGCCGGCGACCAGCTCCGATTCGCCTTCGGGCAGATCGAAGGGCGAGCGGTTGGTCTCGGCCGTGGCGGCGATGGCGTACATCACAAATCCGGCCAGGCCCCAGGGCGTGAAGATGTACCAGTGGGGAAAGATGCCGGTGTACTGGTTCTGCGCGTCGACGATCTTCGGCAGCGAAAGCGAACCGGCGATCATGACCACGGCCACGGCGGATAGCAGCAGCACGACTTCGTAGCTGATCATCTGCGCCACGGCGCGCATGGCGCCGAGCAGCGAGTATTTGTTGCGGCTGGACCAGCCGGCCATGAAGACCGAAAGCTCCGTGGCCGCGCCCATGGCGAAGAAGAAGAGCAGGCCCGCGTCCATATCGACCAGCACCATGTTGCGGCCCATGGGCAAGACGGCAAAGCCCATGAAGACCGCGACCACGAGCACGAGTGGCGCAAGAAAATGCACGCCCGCGTTGGCGCTCAAGGGGACGACGTCTTCCTTGGTGAGCGACTTGATGCCGTCGGCAATGGGCTGGAAGAGACCGAAGGGGCCGACACGGTTGGGGCCGAGACGATTCTGGATGCGGCCCAGGCCCTTGCGCTCGAAGACCGTGGTGAGCGCAAAGAGGCCGGGAAAGAGGCAGACGATGGCGATGACGCCAAGCACGACGCCGGCCGCGGGACGCGCTGCCCCGGGCAAAAAGCCGACGAGCCAGTCGCGGAGAAGGATGAATATCTGGTCGAGATGGGTGAAGACGTGCGTATTCGCCATTGGCTAACGTCCTCCTCCGGCGGGCGGCGCGGGTGCGGCTGCTTTGGCAGCAGCGGCTTGGGCCGCGGTTTTGGATTTGGCTTCCACCTTGGCCTTCTCCGCGGCCAGGCGCGCGTCTACCTCGGATGCTTCCGTGGGATGGACCGAATGATAATACTCGTTCGATCTGGCGAGTTGATGGCGGTCGTAGAGCAGGCCGCCGAAACGATCGCCGGTGGCAAGTTCGAACTCGTTGTCCATCTTGATGGCTTCGAATGGGCAAACTTCCACGCAGATCTGGCAGCTCATGCAAACCGAAACATCGATATCGAAGCGGGTGGGATAAAACTGCGGCTTGCCGGCGAAGTCCGGCTTTTTATCTTTGCTCTTTTCAATGTAAATGCACTTGGGCGGGCACTCCTTCTCGCAGATCTGGCAAGCCACGCAACGCATGCCGGCCTGCCAGTCCGCTCCGTCGTAAACGAGAAAGGGAAATACGCGCGCGGCCTCGACGGCGGGAATCCGCTCCTCCGGATACTCGACCGTGGTCAGCCGTTCTTTGGAGACGTAGCTCAGGAAGAAGTTCTTCGCTGTCTCAGCCATCCCTTTCAGGATTCCCTCGCCTAACAAATGCATCCTCCGCAATGCCGCTGAAAGTTCAAAATTCGCAGTCCATTTATCTGCCGGTCAGTCCGCAAAGGAGAACGTTTGCGCCTCAATTGTCGCCTGCATCGAAGTCGTGGGCGCTCCCGTGCTGCTTTCGCTCCCCGTCGCCGTTACGCTCGTTATGCTTGCGTTGGTCAGGATCCATTCAAGAGCGCCGCCAGTGGTCGATGCGGGCGCGTTGTTCTTTCCCTTGCCCTTTCCTTTTGTCGCCGACATCTGCGTCCAGTTATCCGTGGCGGCCGTTCCTCCGCCTTCACCATCGACCAGCTTGCAGCTTCGCAGATTTTCCTTGTCCTGAAGCATCGACAGCAGCGCGCCGTAATCCTTGCCGGAATCGAAGTTAATGGTCAGCTCGAATTTGGTTTCTGGCCTGCCCTGAGCCGCGCCCACTCCTGAAACCTCGGACCCAGTCACAGCCATGTTGAAGCCGGTCAGCGCAATGGTGAACGACCCGCTGCGCGAGGCATCGCACGTAAGGGTGTACGTGCCCGCCGCGCGCGCTCCCATTGCGGTACTCAGGATGAAGCAAATTGCCAGCAGAGCCCTGTTCGTCTTCACGATGTTCATCTCGACCTCCTTGCCGTTGCTAATGCGTTTCGACCTGAACCGGCATCGACGCGAACAGCTTTACCGGTCCACTTCTCCCAGGACAATGTCCACACTGCCGAAGATCAGCACCACGTCGGCGACGTTTTGTCCCAGGCACATATCTTCAAGAACCGTCAGGTTGATGAGGCTGGGCGGGCGCACGCGATAACGATAGGGATTGGGCCCGCCATCGCTGACGAGATAAAAACCCAGCTCGCCCTTGGGCGCTTCGATGCGGCCGTAAGCCTCGCCGGGCTTGGGCCGGAAACCGCGAATCTTCGCCTTGGGATCCATGATGGGCCCCAAGGGAATCTCCTTGAGCGCCTGATTGAGAATGACGATCGACTCGCGCATCTCGAGTACACGCATCATGTAGCGGTCGTAGACGTCGCCATGATCGCCGAGGGGCACGCGAAATTTGAAGCGATCGTAGATGCCGTAGCGATCGACCTTGCGTATGTCGTAGTTCACACCGGATGCGCGCAACATGGGGCCAGAGACGCCGGCGTTCACGGCCAGATCGGGCTTCAAAATGCCCACGCCCTGGGTACGCGCCATGAGAATCTCGTTCGACGAGAGCAGCGCCTCGAACTCATCGATAAATGCGGGCAGGCCGGCGACGACCTTGCGCGTCGCATCGAGCCAGGCCGCGGAAACATCCACGCGGCAGCCGCCGAAGCGCATGTAGTTGCACATCATGCGCGAGCCGGTGAGCGACTCGAAGAGATCGAGGATTTTTTCGCGCTCCTTGAAGGCGTACATCAGCGGCGTGCCGCTGGCGCCCATCTCCTGAATCAAAAATCCAATCGAGGAGGCGTGATTCTGAATGCGCGTGAGCTCTGCCAGGATGACGCGAATGTACTGGGCGCGCTCGGGAACCTCCTGGGCGGCGAGCTTTTCGACGGCCAGCGCGTAGGCCCAGTTGTTGGTGAGTGAGCAGATGTAATCGAGGCGATCGGTGTAAGGCATCGACGCCAAGTAGCTAACCTGCTCGGCGATCTTCTCGTGGTTGCGGTGCAGGTAGCCGAAGACCGGCTTGAGACGTACGACACGCTCGCCGTCGAGCGCCAAGTCCATGCGGAAGACGCCGTGGGTCGACGGGTGGTGCGGGCCCATGGCGACTTCGAGCAGCTCGCCCTCGCCGTCGGGCACAATCACCGGCGGGCGGTTCCAGCCTTCGAGGCGCTCGGGTTTGGTTTCCGTCGAACTCATGCGATGCCGGACCCCTGTTCCCTGTTCCCTGATCCCTGTTCCCTGCTTTTGTGCTCCTGTGCGCGCTTGAGCACTTCGTCATGCGCGGTGGGCTCGTACTCGTAATCGTCCGGCTCTACGTAATCCTTGCGCATGGGATGGTCCTTGAATCCATCCCACATCAGCAGGCGGCGCAGGTCCGGATGGCCGCGAAAAACAATCCCATAAAGATCGAAGATTTCGCGCTCCTGAAACTCGGCCGAGCGCCAGACGGGTGTGAACGAGGGCAGCTCCACCTGATCGCTGCGGTTCGCGGTCTTCATGCGAAGCACCAGCGGCCCGTGCTTTTTCGCGATCGAATAGAGGTGATAGACGGCCTCAAGACAGCCCGGCTCGACGCGCTTGCGGGTCTCTTCGACGGTTTCTTCGAGCTGCTGGTCGACTCCCTCGACGGTCTTGATTACTTGACGTTTTACTTTCGCTTTTTCCGCGATCTCTTTGTCGGGCCAATCGATTCCGGTGACGTTCGAGAGGAAGTCGAAGGCGAGATCGGCGTCGTCGCGCAGAAAGGTCGCCACGGCGAGCGCGCTCTCAGGCGCGAGGCGTAGCGAGTGCTCCGCGGCCGGGCCGGGATTGGGCACAAACTCCACGCCCGCGCCGGGAACCGCCGCTTCAATCGCCGCCTTGATCTCTTCCACCGATTTCATTCAGTTCACAGTTCGTAATTCACAGTTCACAGTGTTCAGTGGTTAGTGGTTAGTGGTTAGTGGTTAGTGGTTAGTGGTTAGCGGCCAGCTTTCAGTCGCAAGTTAGCCGCTGCGAGTGTCCTTCTGTTCCCTGTTCCCTGTTCCCTGTTCCCTGTATTTCCACCGGCCAGACGCCCTGATTCGAGGTTGGCTCCAGGTCGTGCTCGCCGAATTCGGGCACGGGAAACTCGCCCTGCGCGTTGGCGTCGAGATGGCGCGGGCGATCGGCTCCGGTCAGATGCTGGCCGTCGATCTTCTTCTGCAGGGTGATGAAGGCCTGGATGAGCGCCTCAGGCCGCGGCGGGCAGCCGGGAATGTGCACATCGACGGGGATGTAGCGGTCAATGCCCTTGAGTACGTTGTAGCCCTGCTTGAACGGGCCTCCGGAGATGGCGCAAGCGCCCATGGCGATGACGTAGCGCGGCTCGGCCATCTGGTTGTAGAGGCGGACGACCTGCGGCGCCATCTTCTTGGTCACGGTGCCGGAGACGATCATGAGATCGGCCTGGCGCGGCGAGGGGCGAAAGACCTCCGCGCCGAAGCGGGCCAAGTCGTAGCGGGCCATGGTCGTGGCGATCATCTCAATGGCGCAGCAGGCCAGGCCGAATTGCATGGGCCACACCGAGCTGCGCCGGCCCCAGTTGTAAAGCTCCTGGAGGGTCGTGACGAAGACGCCCTGCTTGCCCAGCTCGATCTTGAGAGTTTGATCCATCGGTCGCTTCACTCCAGTGGTCAGTGGTCAGTGGTCAGTGGTCAGTAAAAGAACGCCGATCGAGGAGTTCATCTCCCATCGAGCGCACGAAAAACTGTTCCCTGTTCCCTGATCCCTGTTCCCTGCCTTTTTCACGCCCACGTCAACACACCCTTGGCCCAGGCCCAGGCCAAGCCCTCGACCAGAAGCAGCACAAAGACCAGCATGGCCGCGCAGGCCGCCCCGCTCAGTCCCGTAAACGCCACTGCGAACGGCAGCAGGAAAACGGCTTCCACGTCGAAGATCAGAAAAATGATGCCGTAAAGGTAGTAGGCCGAACGGAATTGCACCCAGGCGTCGCCTTTTGAAACCAGGCCGCACTCGTAGATGGCGTTCTTGGTCGGGTTGGGTTTGGGCGGCGAAAAGACCCGCGCCCAGAGCCACGCCAGCCCCAGCGGAGCCAGCCCAAAGCCCAGTGCCGCCACAAATAAAACTGCCAAAGAAAAGTATGGACTTAAAGCCATTGCGCGAAGTAAGCCGTTCAACCTTAAGCTACCAGTTTGAGGCCGGTTTTGGCGATGAAGTTGGGGCTTTTCTTCCCGTTCAGATTCATTTATGAACCGTTCATCTCATCTGGTGAACTGTTGGCTGGGAGGGCGGTCAGGGCGAGACCCGTCGGCTGGCTCGTATTTGTCACTCGAGTGCGAGCTACTCGTCGTCCGCGGCGGAGTTCTTTTGGCGGGCCTTCAGCATGGCTGGAACGGGCGCGTTGCCCATGGCGTCTTTCCAGAGTATGACGTTGAGTTTTTCCGTGGGCGCGCGATCCTCGTGGCTGAAGTCCATCTTCATGCTGGCCTTGGCGCCGACGGCGTTCCTGGCGTTGGCGGTGTAGATCAGGCCGTTGTCGCGGTTGGAATAGTCGGCGTCGTAGGGCGGCTGATCGCCGGGGCCCGTGAAGAGCGAGGAGATGAGTGACGAGAAGGCGTCGTTGTTGTTCATGGGCGGCAGGCCGAGCAAGGTTTCCATGGTGCGGACGACGCTGACGGTCGAATAAAAACGGGAATCGACAAAAGGTGTGGACCCGCGCGGCGCGTATCTGCTGACGGCCAGGGCGATACTGCGATGCGCGTCCACGTGGTCGGCGCCGTTCTGCGCATCGTCTTCGAGGATGAAGAAGGCGGTGTCGTCCCAGTAGGGCGAGTGCGAGACGGCTTCGATGGCGCGGCCCACGGCGAGATCGTTATCGGCGACGGAGGCTTTGGGCGTGGGCCCGCCGGGCCGCGTTCCCGCGGTGTGGTCGTTGCCCAGGCGCAGCATCACAAAGTTTGGCATCGAATCGCTGCCCCGCTCGCGGCCGGCAACCCACTGCTTCAAGTGACGGAGAAAGATTTCGACGCGAATCTGGTCGGGCACGGAAAGATTGAAGTCGGGCGCTTCCGTCGCGAAGTGGCCCACCAGCTCGGGCTTGGTGGCGGTGTTGGCGGCGATGAGCGGAATGGGCCAGGCGAATTTGTTCACGCCGCCGCCCCACTCGGCGGGCAGCGGCTCGCCGGGAGCGACGGCGCCATGCGCGCAACGCGGTCCGGTCAGCATCGGGCCCAGCGTTGGGTCGGCGACCTTCTCCTCTCCGCAAAACGTCGTCGAGATGAACTCGCCAAAGTGGTAATAGGTCTTGCCGTGCGCGGCGAGATTGGTCCAGAGATAGCCGCTGGCCGGCTCGTTGACGTCGGGAATCTTCTGCAGCAGCGGATAACCATCGGCCACCACGCCTTCGTAATCGTAGGTGCGTTGCTCGCTGCGATAGGTCACGGGCCAGGTCTTTTCGAGATAATCCGTGCCGATGGCCGCGGTGGACCAGACGTGGCCGTCGCCGGAGACCTCGCCGGAGTCAAAGAAGTTGTCGAGCACGCCGAACTGCAAGGCCAGCTTGTGTTCGTTGGGCGTGATGGATTGGCCGTACATCGCCCATTTGGGCTCGCCGTTGCCCACGGGTTTGCCGTCCGCGATGAGATCGCCGAAGATCTGATCGTAGGTGCGGTTTTCTTTGATGATGTAGATGACGTGGTGAATGCGATCGTTGCCGCGCGCTTGCGCGCCGCCGGAAAAGACGATCCTTTCCTCGGCGGCCTTCATGCGATTCGAGGCCAGAGCTGTTGCGGTCCAGTCAGAAAGATGGCCGGGAATCTCACTCTCGTCAAGTGTCGCCAGCGAACCGTAGAGCAGGCTTCCGATGTAAGTAAAGGGGCTGTGACGGCCGTTCGGCTGCGAGGCCACAATTCTTTGCGGAAAGTTGTTTGGCCCGGCGCCCTTGCCCTTGTCGGTTGCAAGATATAACTTGCCGCCGGAGGGCGAGGGGATGAAGGCCATCGACATCGGCATCCATTCCGTGGGGATGAAACCCTCGGGCTCGGCCATACCCTCCTTCGCCGCTCTGGGCGTCAGCTTGCGCATATCGAAGACGGCAACGGAATCCGTGCCCATGTTGGCGACATAGAGGCGGATGCCGTCGCCATCGATCGCGAGAGCCACCGGCTCCGCGCCAAAGTAGCTTTGGCCCGGCAGGCGGGTGTCGAAGTAGCCCTTCACGGAAAACCGGCCGGCGCTCACGTTGACGGCGGCAACGGCGTCGCGATTGGCGAGCGCCACATAGAGGGTCTTCTCATCGGGCGAGAAGGCGAAGGCGCAGGGATGGGTTCCGGCTGCGATGGGACTCGATGGCTTGAGAAGGGCCAGTTTGCGCGCCACCGTGCCGCGGACGAGATCGAGCTCGACAATCTCCGACGCGTTCCAGAGCGCGACGAAGGCGCGTCTCTCGTCGCGCGTGACGGCAGCGGCGATGGGATAGGTCGCGGGCACGGCGTCGCTCTCGGAGAGATCGAAGCGCTTTTCGATGACGCCGGTGGCGGCATCGAGAAGCACGGCGTCGTCGGAGAGATTCTCGGCAACCAGCAGCTTCTCGTGGCCGGCCGGACCCAGAACCGCAATCGCCGCCGGATATGGCACACCCTCGCCGCTGTCCTTGCCTTCAGGCAGGCGTGTCTTGCGGCCCTGCGGCAACGGCGCGACGGGCAGAGGAATCAGGCGCTCGGGCGCGATTTTGCCCGCGGTGAAGCTGTAGACCGCAATGCCGCTTCCCGTGTCTCCTTGCCGCGTGCCTTTGGGATCGGAGAGCGAAGCCATGCTCGCGTAGATGTGGCTGCCGTCGCGGCTGAAGGCAAGGCCGGAGTAAAGCGTTTGGTTGGGCCACAGCGCGGTGCGCGGATCGGGGAAATCGGCCAGGGCTCCGGTCGCCGTGTCGAGGACCGAAAAGGACTGCTCGTACTCGGACTCGTAGGTTCCGTAGCCGGCATTCACGGTGACCACGTAGCGGCCGTCAGGTGAAACAGCCATTGAAATAGGCAGGCCATTGGTGCGCTGCGGATGGCCCGGCGCCTCGCCGATCAGTTGCTTGCTCGAAGGCAGGTCGATGACCGGCGCGGGGATTGGTGCGGCGGTTTGCGCGGGAAGCCATGCGGCAAGGAGGCAGATCGAGACGGCGCATGGGAACGATGAAGATTTTAGAGACATGCGGAGCAGACCTCTGATCCATTGAATGGCGTATCGATGAATGAGAGATAAAAACGGCCAGGGTCGCGTGCGATCCCGGCTTATCTGCATGATACCGGCGGGGACTCGGCCTCAGAATGCGCGAATTGGTAATCCGAAGCAAACGTGTGCGGGTCAGGAGACCCGCACGACAGCCGGTCTGGAGACCGGCGCTACAGTCAGACCTCGGCGGCACAATCAAACCGCCGCGAGCGACTCCTTGAACAATTCCCTGCCCCGCGCGATGGCGCGTTCGTCCAGCTCCACCCAGCGCGGATTTTTGACCAGGCGGCGCAGAGCCGCGGCCACGCTGGCCTGCGGCAAGACGCCCGCAATCTCGAGTGCCGCGCCCAGCATCACCATATTGGCCGCGCGCTTGTCGCCCATGGCGTCGGCCATTTCCGTGAACGAAAGGGCCAGCACATGCACGCCCTCGCGCCGGCAATCGGACGGAAACTCGCTGCCGTTGTAGATAACCCATCCGCCCGCGCGCACGCTCTTATCGAACTTGCGCAGCGAAGGCTCGTTCATCGCCACCAGCACGTTGGGCGCGGAGACCAGCGGCGAATCGACGGCCTCGCGCGAAATCCGCACGTGGCAGTTCGAAGTGCCGGAGCGCATCTCCGGCCCGTAGGACGGCAGCCAGGAAACCTCCAGGCCCGCATCGAGTCCGGCCTCGGCCAGAACTTCGCCGAGCAGCAAGACGCCCTGCCCGCCAAAGCCCGCGATGCGCACCTGCATGTCGACCGTCTGTTCCGGCGCGATCGCGTGGGCATGGCCTTCGGGCAAGTCTTCTTCCGCGACGCCCAGAATGCGCGGCAGATCGGCGAGCGCGGGTTCAGGCTGCGCAGCCCGCGCGGCGAGCCGTTCCAGCGCCTGCGGCCCTCTTTCTTTCGTGCGGTCGCAGAAGACGCCCAGCGGAAAGGTCTTCTCCATCACGTCGCGCACCCAGTGCTGCGCCTCCACCGGCGTCTGCTTCCAGATGGTCGGGCAGGGCGAAAGCACTTCAATCAAACTGAAACCCAGTCCGCGCACCTGGTTTTCAACGGCGCGCTTGATGGCGCGAGCCGCCTGCGCGATCTGCTTGTTGTCGCCCAGGCCCACGCGCTCAATGTAGACGGGCGCTTCAAGCGTGGCCAGCAATTCGCTGACATGCAGCGGATAGCCTTCGCCGGCGGCCGGCGATCGGCCATTGGGCGTGGTGGTGGACTTTTGGCCAAGGAGCGTGGTGGGCGCGGCCTGGCCGCCGGTCATGCTGTAGACGGCATTGTTGACGAAGATCACGGTGATGTTTTCGCCGCGATTGGCCGCGTGCAGAATCTCGGCCGAGCCGATGGCGGAAAGGTCGCCGTCGCCCTGGTAGCTGATGACGATGCTTTCCGGGCGGCTGCGCCGCATGGCCGTGGCCACCGCGGGGGCGCGGCCGTGCGCGGCCTGCACGTTGCCCACGTCGAAGTAGTAATAGGTGAAGACGCCGCAGCCCACGGGGCCGATCATGATGGTGCGATCCTGCACGCCCAGCTCGTCAATGGCAGCAGCCAACATTTTATGAATGTTGCCGTGGCCGCAGCCGGGGCAGAAGTGGGTCTGGTGCTGCAGCTCGCTCTTGCGCTCGTAGCGCGGGTAGAACGATTTGGCCTTGCCGCGCGCGACGGTGTACTCCGCAACCGCTTGATCAGACATGGGCCATCCGCTCCTCATTTTGAGTTTGCTTGCCGGAAGATTGCCGGTCAGAGATTTGTTGGGCGAGTCCCTCACGGCGCGCCAGCTCGTGCACAAAGCGGAGCACTTCCTCGTGCGAAGGCACGTTGCCGCCCATGCGATTCAGAAACTCCACGGGCCGCGAGCCGTTGAGCGCCAGCTTTACGTCTTCGATCATCTGGCCGTTGCTCATCTCCACCACGACGAAGAGCTTGGCGTTGAAGGCCAGCCGCTCAAACTGCACCACCGGGAAGGGATAAAGCGTGATGGGCCGCAGCACGCCTACCTTGAGCCCTTCGGCGCGGGCCTGGGCGGTGACGGACTTCAAAATACGGCCCACGATGCCGTAACCCACCAGCACGATTTCGGCATCGCCCGCCAGCCACTCTTCGGCGCGGGCTTCGCGTTGCTCGGCCAGCTTGTACTTGGCCTCGAGCGCGCGCGAGTGCTTCTCCAACTCGTCGAAATCAAGATAGAGCGAGGTGATGAGATTGCCGCGCGAGGCCGCCGTGCCGGCCACGGCCCACGAGGGCAGATGCGGCCGCGTGGCCGTTTGCGGAAACTCCACCGGCTCCATCATCTGGCCGATGAAGCCGTCGGCCATCACCATCACCGGATTGCGATAACGGTCGGCCAGGTCGAAGGCCAGGGCCGTCAGGTCCGCCATCTCCTGCACGGAGTGCGGCGCCAGCACGATGGTGCGGTAGTTGCCGTGGCCGCCGCACTTGACCACCTGGTGATAGTCGCTTTGCTCGGCCCCCAGGTTGCCGAGGCCCGGACCGCTGCGCGTGATGTCGGCGATGACGCAGGGCAGCTCCGCGCCGGCCATGTAGCTGATGCCTTCCTGCATCAGGCTGATGCCGGGACCGCTCGAGGCCGACATGGCGCGCACGCCGGCCGATGCCGCGCCGTAGAGCATGTTGCAGGCCGCGACCTCGCTCTCCGCCTGCACATAGACGCCGCCGGTTTTGGGCATGAACTCCGCCGCCGCCTCGGCGATCTCGCTGGCCGGGGTGATGGGATAGCCATAGAAGGCGCGGCATCCGGCCAGGATGGCGCTCTTGACGATGGCTTCGTTGCCCTTCATCAGTTGCTTTTTCATGCGGCTGCTCCCTCCGCAGCTCTTGTGGCGCCCGGGCTCACCAGGCGCAGCACGGTGATAGCGCCCGGCTCCGGACAGACCAAAAAGCAGATGCCGCAGCCCGTGCAGCCGGAGCCGGCATACAGCGCCGTGCGGTAACCGTAGCGATTCATCCGCTCGCTGAGCGCGATCACCTTGGGCGGACAGGCCTCAATGCACAGGCCGCAACCCTTGCACTCCTCTTCGTCGATCCGCAACCGGCCGCGATCCGGTTTTGTTGCTTCGGTCATTCTTCTCCCCGGGCAGCCCGGCAAAGTGCCTGGCTCTCCGCACAAGCCCGCGTTATTGTTCCGCTTTGGCCAGGAGACCGCAGTGACGGGTGTCACCCCAGCCTTGCACGTTCGAGGCAGATTCCTGCGACGAAATCGGCGTCTTTGCCGGAAGTAACCGCAATTGTGGTCGATTCGTGCAATCTTGATATGATTTTGCACAACTCGGCCACAAGAGCCGCGTTTTCCGCAGCGGGATGCACGGAAATTGCGCGATCGCATTGGAAAAAGGAAGGGCGGCCTGCCGCGCGAAAAGCCGCTTTCAGTTGCTCTTCTTGTCTGAGCTGTCGGCGCCGACGTTGGGCAGATCGAGCACCACGAGAGCGAAGCGGGTCTGGCTGTTCAAGGGAGCCTCAAAGCCCACAATGTGCTGATGGCGCTCCGAGCCGGCCTTCAACTGAAAGCCGCCGTCCCCCGTCTTGTAGCCGCCGGCGTCCACGTTCACATGGTTATGGCGCCCGTCGTCGGCGCAGGTCAGGCCTTCGCTCGTTTGCGTGGGCGTGCCCACCGGCGCGTTGTCCTGGCAGGTGAGGACGTCCCCGTAACGGCCGAGCGCCTTCTTGTAGAAAGCGACGACCTGGTCCTTCTTGTCCTGCGTTTCGTAGGAGACGGCGCGCACGCGCAATTCCCACTTGCCAAAGCCCACGTGCACATCGGCCGACTCGTGGTCGCCGTCGCCCTTGACCCGTTGGCTGCCGGGATACTCCGGCAGTCCCAGATCGGCCGCGGTGGTCTGGTCGGTGTTCACATGGACGCCGCCAAAGGGAGTGTCCACCTGGACATTCTTCTCCTGGCCGTTGGCGTCCTTATCCACATGGACCCAGCATCCGGACAGGCCCGCCGTCACTACCAGGCAGGCAAACAGGCTAACCGCGTTCGCAATCGGGATTCTCGTCATGACAATCGCCCCCGAATCCGTTATACGCCGCCGCGGCCCAAAAGGTTCCGGAAAAACGTGTACTGAAGGCCTTTGGTTTATAGCGCCGGTCTCAAACCGCTAGCGCTGGTCTCGATCTTGTAGCGCCGGCTTCCAAGCCGGCTGTCGTGCGGGCGTCCACGCCCGCACATGCGGCGCTGGGAGTAGAATCCTCATCGAATGGCCAGCAAAGCCAGACTATCCGGCATTTCCCAAATCGTCCAAGGCGCCGTACAGCCCCGTTTCGGCGAAGTGCGCATCCGGCAGCGCGGACGCTTACCGCATTGGGAAACAGAGACCGGACTTTACTTCGTCACGTTCCGTCTCGCGGATTCTCTGCCATTGCCGGTGCTGGAAAAGATCGTCAAGCGCCAGCGCGTGCTGGAGGTGGCAAAGCGCACGGGAGCGAATCTGCTCCCAGAGCAGAAGGTGCTCGTTGCAGAGCTCAGCGTGAAGAAAATCGAAGATTACTTCGACCGCGGAATCGGCGCATGCCTTCTTCGTAATCCACAAATTGGCGAGTTAGTCGCGAGCGCGCTGCACTTTTGGCACAGGAAACGATACCGGCTCGTAGCTTGGTGCGTCATGCCGAATCACGTGCACGTGATCTTCCGCTTGTTTTCTGGGCAGCAGCTGGCGGATGTGGTGCGAAGTTGGAAGACTTTCACGGCAAGAAAAGCGAATCGTATCCTCGGCCGCGCCGGAACCTTTTGGCAAAGGGAGTATTACGACCGCTTGATTCGAGAAGAGGGTGAGCTCGATCGGGCAATCGAATACGTCCTGAGCAATCCCGAGCGAGCGGGACTGTCGGGATGGAAATGGGTTTGGAATGCGGGCGTGGACGCCCGCACGACAGCCGGTCTGGAGACCGGCGCTACATGACGGTCGCCTCAGTGCTCCGATGACTTGTCTTCCTTGCTGCTGGTTGCGAACAGGATCGAGACCACAAACACGGCGAGGATGACGGGGACGACGACGAATGGGGAAGAGATGTGCATAATGCGGGGCTCCTTGATGACTTCAGAGTAGCAAAACAGGGATCAGGTTTCAGGTGTCAGGTCTCAGCTATCGGCTTTCTCGCGGCATGCTCTGGCTGACGGCTGAAAGCTGAGAGCTTTTCCCTGTTCTCTATTCTCTATTCTCTGTTCTCTATTCTCTGTTCTTCTATTCCCTACACCCTATATGGCTACTCCTTCTGGCCCCAACAAGAAGAAGCCCCGATGGGAGGAGATCCCGGTCGGGGCTTAAGGGGTGGAAACGGTGAGCGCTTGGCGCGCTCGAATTAGTTGAACAAGCGGCGGCGCAGCATGGCCGCGGCGGCCGCCAGCCCTGAACCGAGCATGAGCAAGCTGCTGGGCTCCGGAACGGTCGTCGTAGGAAGGGTTGATGTGTTGGAGTAAGTCCAGTCCACAATGTCCTGGTTCTCATAACCCGAGCCGGTCGAGCCGGTGAAGCCAAGGGTTGCGCTGCTGGTGCCCAGGTAGCTGGAGATGTCGATCGGTAAGTCGTTGTAGATCTGGTCAGTGGGTCCCTCTGCCGGATCGGTGACCCACAACGAGAGGTCGGTACCGTCGTATTCGATCAGGACGGTCCACAGATCGCCGTCGGACATACAGCCAGTGCCGATGCCGCCGCCAAAATTACAATTCGCAACGCCGTACGCATTCGTCAGGTCTAAGTCCTCCAATACACCGCCGGTATCGATGGCGACATGGTTGGAGCTGCTGTCGTCTCCGCCGTTTTCGTAGGTGTCGAACTCGATGGCAACGCTCTGGGCGCTGGCCCCCTGGTAGCCGAGTCCACCGCCATCAGTGCCCAAGCCGGCCGAACCGTTCGACAGGACGAAGGTAATGCCGTCAGCCGGATCGATGCCGGCCGGATCCGTGAACCGGAATTGGAATTGCGTGCTGAAGGTTGAGCCAGATCCAAGCGTGACAGGCGTCGTGGTATAGACCGCGCCACTCTGGCCCCCCGCTGACGGGGTCAGACGCAACACCGTACCGTCGCCAGTGGTCGCGGTCGCGGCATCCCCACTAAAGGTCAGGCCTGTAGTACTGGAGAAGCCGCTATAGACAACCGTTTCCGCCAGCGCCGGCAAGCAGGACACAGTAAGCAGCACCGCAACCATCATGGGTGCTTTCAGTTTCTTGGACATATTTGAATTCCTCTTCGCGAAGTTTCGGTTAAGCGTTGCGTTGGGAAGCCCCGTGAGTCTGCAAGGGAAAGGGAATTGCAGATCACAAGGAAGACAGTGATGACATGGCTCACCTGAATCCTTCTTGCGTGAAGGGTTCACCGGGGTTTAAGCAATTTGATCTCCAATTCCGCTCACGTTATTATCTATTGAAACATTATTATTTACAATATCTTACAAGGACAGCGCCCCTTTTGCTCAGGACCGAGGATCATCGAATATGCAAATTTCTGCAGGGAAAAATGGGAATCCTGTGCCCTCATGGAGCCTATGCAAATGGAATCTTTTGGCTCTCCCGGAGGGCAGAGAGCCATTTCTGTTCCCTGTTCCCTGATCTTCTACTCCCCACCCCTATTGGCTATTCCCTGCCCCTGGAAAGCCCACGCGGATCGCCAGAATCTGGCAGGGATGAATCGGGCAGAATCGAGTACCCGACAACGAGGAAAGATGATCCTTTCTTGTTTGAACAGGGAAAAGCCCCGATGGGAGGATATCCCGGTCGGGGCTTAAGGGGTGGAAACGGTGAGAGCTTCGCGTGCCTGAACTAGTTGAACAAGCGGCGGCGCAACATGGCCGCGGCGGCCGCCAGCCCAGAACCAAGCATGAGGAGACTGCTGGGCTCGGGAGTGACGCTGGTAGGAACCGGACCGGTCAAAGGCAGATCGGTATATAGAACTGCGCCGGGACCATCGACTTCCGCGTAATCCAAAGTAAAGGAGTAGGTTCCGGAAGTGGTCGAATACGCTTGACCACTGCAAAAGCTAGTGTCTCCGACGCAAAAAGCTGTAGCTGTCGGAGCAGAAGGACCACCATCGTTCACAACTATGTTTCCGTTCAGATAAAAGATGAAACCATCGTCGTGGGAAAACGTGTACATGGTGTCGTCGGCCAATGTCGTTGTTCCCTGGAATTGAAACAAGGAATCGTCCAGGCCGTCGGCAGCATGGGCAGCACCCGTGTTCCAGGTTATGGTGTAACCAGAACCCATTCCAGAACCGTAGTTCAGGAAGTCGCCGACATAATAGTTGGTAGAGCCGCTGCCGGAATTGAAGTTGATGAGCTGGGTGGAATCCGAACCCGTCACCGTGAAAATCGCGTCCGGCGTAGTGCTGTACACGGCGCTGCCCGCTACGGGAACATATTGGTTAGAGGAATCATTCAAAGTGCTGTCAGCGGA
>Ga0224557_1000868_pt1 | contig 31433 bp, 31 predicted proteins | sample 714S31014metaG_FD_180677 | JGI IMG/M metagenome (GOLD analysis project Ga0224557, IMG submission 180677) | Peat soil microbial communities from Stordalen Mire, Sweden - 717 S3 10-14 | ecosystem: Environmental > Terrestrial > Soil > Wetlands > Peat | place: Sweden: Norrbotten County, Stordalen... | reverse complement strand
GAATGGGCCAAGCTTTGCACGACACTTGGACGGCAGATCGTGGTGACGATGGGGCAGCGTCGCATCGAAGGGTTTGCGCAGGCGCTGGACAGCGATGGGGCGTTGTTGTTGCGGCGCGATAGCGGGCAAATCGAGAGAATTTTGGGCGGCGACGTGGTGGTGGAGCGACCATGAAGAAGGAACGTCCCTTTCTGTTGGTGAACATCAACAATACCAACACCAGTTTTGCGTTGGCGAACTCCAGGCGCATTCTGCGGGTTGTCAAGGTGCCTACAGCATCGGTGCGGAAAATTCCTTTTGCCGGTACCGGGTTTGCGGGAATTGTGTTGGGGTCGGTTGTCCCGAAGATAACGAAGCGCGTCCTGCGTCTGCTGCCGATGCGGCCGGTTATTGTCAGCGCCGACATCGACCTGGGGGTTGGCGTTCGTTATCCCAACAAGAAACAGATCGGGGCTGACCGACTGGCGAATGCCGTCGCCGTCGCGAAACTCTACGGCACACCGGCGATTGTGGTGGATTTCGGCACGGCGGTCACTTTCGATATTGTAAACTCTTCTCGTGAGTACGTGGGCGGCGTCATCGCGCCGGGCTTGGCGTCGGTGACCGACTATCTTTACCAGCGCACGGCGTTGTTGCCGCGCATCAAGCTGGCCGAACCGGCCTCGGTGATCGGCAAGAGCACGGTTGCGGCGATGCGCATTGGCGCGGTGATCGGGTATCGCGGGTTGGTGAAGGAAATCCTGCACGTCTTGAAAAGCGAGCGTGGCATGGAGAAAGCGGTGATCGTGGCGACGGGCGGTTACGGGGGGCTAATAGCCCAGAAGATCCCGGAAATTGAACACGTAAATCCGTTGTTGACCCTCGAAGGCCTGCGGTTTATCTACCTGCGCAACCGCGGCGCGTAAGATCACGCAGGCGGTAAAAATAATGAATCGAATCGATACCAAGTTTCGCGCGTTGCGTGTTTCCCGTCAAAAGGGCTTCATCGCATACATTGGCGCGGGAGATCCAAACTTGCGGGCGACGGCGGCGCTGGCGCGGGCGTTCGAACGCGTGGGTGTGGACGTGCTGGAACTCGGCGTTCCGTTTAGCGATCCGCTGGCCGACGGGGTCGTAAACCAACTAGCGGCAGAGCGAGGACTGCGCAGCGGGACGACGTTGCATGGGGTGTTGAAGATGGTGGCCGGGTTGCGACGCGGCGGCTACAAAGTTCCGATCGTGTTTTACGTGTACTACAATGTGGTGCACCATTACGGGCTGAAGAATTTCGTTCGCGATGCCGTGGCGGCCGGGGTGGACGGCGTGCTGGCGTTGGACTTGCCGCCGGAAGAGGCAGCGGCGTATGAAGCGGCGATGAAGGGCGGAGGATTGCATCCGATTTATTTGGTTGCGCCGACGACGCCCTCCGCACGCATTGGCAAAATTGCCCGGCATGCGAGTGGTTTCATCTATTATGTATCGCGCGAGGGTGTGACGGGCATGCAGAAGAAACTGGAACCGGCCGCGACGAAGCATGTTGGGACGATTCGCAAGCATTCGAAGTTGCCGGTGGCCATCGGTTTTGGGATTTCGAATCCGGCGCAGGCGCGCGCGGCGGCGCAGGCAGCGGACGCGGTGGTGGTGGGCAGCGCGATTGTGAACCAGATTGCGAAGCATGGAACGGATCGGCAACTGGCGACCAAAGTGGCCCGCTTCGTTGGCGCGATGGTGCGGGCGGTAAAGAAAGAGGGGAAGTGAAATGAATTGGGCAGTCGTCATGGCGGGTGGGTACGGCGAACGGTTCTGGCCGCGGAGTCGGCGCAAGCAGCCGAAGCAATTGCTGCCGATTGTTGGCGACAAGACGATGATCCAGCAGACGGTGGAACGGGTGCGTCCGCTGGTGAGCGACGCGCGGATCGTGGTGGTGACGAACCAGGAGCAGGCGCCGCTGGTGCGCAAGCAGCTTCCGCGCGTGAAGCATATCATTGCCGAGCCGATGGGACGCAATACCGCGCCCGCTATTGGCGTAGCGACGGCGGTGATTGGGAAGCTGGACCCGGACGCGGTGATGGCGGTCTTGCCGGCGGATTCGTACATTCCCAACAGGGAAGCCTATCGGCTGGTCGTCGGTGAGGCGTTGAAGCTGGCGGCAGAGCAGGATGTTCTCATTACCATCGGGATCAAGCCGGCCTCGCCGCACACGGGGTATGGGTACGTTCAACTCGGCGAGGAACTTTCCAACAAGTCGGCGACGAAATTCTGGAAGGCCCAGCACTTTGTGGAAAAGCCGGACCGCAAGGCGGCGGAGGAGTATGTGGCCAGCGGCGATTATCGTTGGAATGCGGGGATGTTCGTCTGGTCGTATCGCGCGGTGGCCGACGCTTTTCGCCAGTTTCAGCCGGTGCTTTGGGACGCCTGCTTGCGGATCCAGAAGTCTGCCGGCACGAAGTCGTTTGCGCGTGCGCTGGCACGTGAATATCCCAAGATGGAAAAAATCGCGGTCGATTACGCGATCATGGAGAAGGCGAAGAATGTGGTTGTTGCGAATGGCGATTTCGACTGGGACGATGTCGGCGACTGGCCGGCGATTGGGCGGCACTACGAGAAGGACGCCGGCGGCAACGTCGCGCGCGGTGAATTCGTGGGATTGGACTCGACCAATTGCATTGTCCTGAGTGACAACAAGCATTTGGTGGCGACGGTCGGCGTGCGAGACCTCGTGATCGTGCACACCGACGATGCGACGCTAATCTGTCACCGGGACCAGGCGCAGAAGGTGCGTGACGTGGTGAAGAGGTTGGCGGCGGAGAAGAAGTACAAACGACTGCTGTGATTGGATGCGTTTTCTTGGCGTTGATTTCGGTCACAAACGGATTGGGCTGGCGCTCAGTGATGAGTCCGGCACGGTGGCATCGCCGCTGACTTACATTGACGGCGGTGGGATGGCCGCGACCAGCCGCGAGATTGCGCGAATTTCCGCCGAGCGCAAGGTAGGGAAGATCGTCGTGGGCGTGCCGTTGCGTTTGGATGGAACGCGGAGCGAACAGACCGAGCATACGCTGGCGTTTATTGTAGAGTTGGAACGTACGACGACAATCCCTGTGGCGAAATGGGACGAACGGCTGACGAGCGTGCAGGCGAACCGTGCGTTGCTCGAAGGAAACGTGCGGCGCAGCGACCGCAAAGAGAAGATCGACAAAATCGCCGCGCAAATCATGTTGCAGAGTTATCTCGATGCGACAAACCTCCCTCCAACCGAAACCCAGACACTTTAAGCTGACCATCACCTACGATGGGACGCAGTATGCCGGGTGGCAGTTGCAGCCGAACGGCAAGACTGTCCAGGAAGTTGTGGAACTTGCGCTGGCGAAGATTGACGGGCGAGACGTACGGGTGCACGGCTCGGGCCGCACGGATGCCGGGGTGCACGCGCGGGGGCAGGTGGCGAATTGCACGTTGCGGACGCAGCTTGAGACGCCAATTTTATTGCGGGCGCTGAATGCGAATCTGCCCGAGGATGTGCGCATGGGGCGGGTGCAGGAGGCCAACGCGAAATTTCATGCCCGTTTCTCTGCGAAGGGGAAGGAATACCGTTACCAAATTGATTGCGGCGCGGTGGCTGATCCATTTCTTCGTCTCTATGCGTGGCATCGTCCGTGGCCGTTAAATGTGGCTGAGATGCGACGGGCCGCCGGGTTGTTGAAGGGGCGGCATGATTTCTCGGTGTTGTCGGCGAAACCCAGGCGTCCCGTGGAAACGACGGTGCGGACGATTTCGAAGTTGTCGGTTACAAAGCAGGGAAATATTTTGACGGTGGCGGTGGCGGCGGACGGGTTTCTTTACAAGATGGTGCGGTCGATTGTCGGCGCGCTCGTGAAGGTGGGCGAGGGCAGGCTGACGGTGGAGGAGTTGCGGGGCCTGGTGAAGGCGAAGAAGCGGACGGCGCTGGTGGAAACAGCGCCGGCGCATGGATTGTTTCTCTGGCGGGTGTTCTACTGATGAATGTGGTCCTCGTTGAACCGGAAATTCCGCCCAACACGGGGAACGTGGCGCGGTTGTGCGCCGCGACGCAGTCGACGTTGCATTTGGTAGGGCCGTTGGGCTTCCGTCTGGACGACAAGACGCTGAAACGGGCGGGGATGGATTACTGGGAGCAGGTGGCGTGGAAGTGTTGGGAGTCGATTGAATCGCTGCAGGCGGCGATTCAGAAGGGGGAGGGGCAACCAACATTCTACTATGTCACCACGAAGGCGAAGCGTCCGTATACGCAGCCCCGCTACAGCGGGGACGATTATCTGGTGTTTGGACGAGAGACGGCGGGTTTGCCGAAGGCCTTGCTGAATGCGAATCCGGAAACGACGATCACCATCCCAATGTTCAATCCACAAGCGCGCAGCCTAAATTTGGCGACGGCGGTGGCGGTGGTGCTTTATGAGGCGGTGCGGCAGGTACGAATGGCGGAGGGGAATTGGACGGGTTCCGGAGGCTGAATGCCTAGTGTTTTAGAGCTTCGAGTTCGGCGGCGGCGCTTTGGTACTCGTAGAAATCTTTCATCCCAGTTTCCAGGCATTTCGTAAAATAGTCAGCGGCGGTGGATTTGTCGCCGTCGAGCAGTCGTAACGTGCCGGCGTAGAAATAGGCTTCGCACTTTTGGTTTCGCGTTTGTTTCTCGTCAGCGCTGTCGGCGGCCTTCAAGAAGTCGTTTTCTGGCAAATTGCCGATCAATGCGCTTGCGACGGTAGACGGCCAGTCGCCGGGTTTACCAATCGTTCGTGTGTGAAGATACTGCTTCAACTCATTCGTTGCTGCGTCCCGCTCGCCGAGTTTGGTGCGAGTCATCCAGATTCGGATGCTTGCATAGTCTAGCAAGGTCTCTGATTTCGAGTCCGTCGGTTTCAAGGTAGAGGTTTTACGAAAATCCGAAAGGGCTTCGCTCCAATTGCGGTTGTCGTAGTGGGCGACGCCACGACCGTAATGGGCGTTTACACTTTTTGGATCTACTTCGATGGCGCGGTTATAATCCGCGAGTGCACCGGCCAAGTCGCTTCTGGCACGTTCGGCTGACGCACGGTAGACGTAGGCGTGGGCATTTTTTGGATCCAATTCGATAGCCCTACTAAGATCTTTAAGTGCACCATCCAAATCGCCATTCGCCCGCTTGGCGGAGCCCCGGCTGGCATAAGCGTGCGCATATCGCGAGTTTAATTCGATAGCCCTATTGTAGTCGACGATGGCCCCGTCTAGATCGCCTTTGGCCCTCTTGGCAAGGCCGCGATTGTTGTAGAAACGCGCATCTTTCGGGTCCAATTCGATGGCACTGTCGTAATCGGTAATGGCCCCATCTAGATCGCCTTTGGCCTGCCGGATGAGCGCTCGATTATTGTAAGCGTGAGCGTTCCCTGTATCCAATTTGATAGTTCTGTCAAAATCGGTGATGGCTCCGTCTAGATCGTCTTTGGCCCGCTTGGCGACGCCGCGGTTATCGTACGCGTACGCATCTTTCGAGTCCAACTCGATGGCACTGCTGTAATCAGCGATTGCACCGTCCAGATTCCCTTTGGCCTGCTTGGCGAGTCCACGGTTGTCGTAAGCGCGTACAAATCTGGGGTTAAAATCGATGGCTCGGCTGTAAGCGGCGATTGCGCCGTCGAGATGGCCTTTGACCTGCAGGTTGACACCTCGGTTGTAGTAGAAAGTCGCTCTGTTTAAAGTCCACCACTTGGACGTGGCAATCATGGCAACAACAAACACCAAAGTGATCACCACACTGAACACGACCCTCATCGTGCTCGCATCGCCCCTTTGCAATTCAGCTTCTTCTGAGGAGGGAACCTCTGGTGGAATGAAGTCGTCGGAGAGGGGAGCTGCCTCTTTGCTCTCCTGCAATACCTGGCGGGCGCGATCGGCATCGGCGTCCTGCACTTGCAGATGGATTTCAGCGATGCTGCCCCCATAACCGATGGAGGCGCTATTTTCGCCTGCAATGAATGCCGGGATGCCCGCCGCATCGAGCAGGGATTTATCCATCTCGGCCTTCACCACATCCAAGTATTTCCTGAGCGTGGTCATTTTCCCCAACGGATATATGTATTATACGCATATTTGTTTGCGGTGCGACAGGCAAAAGCGGGAAGGGGCAGAGGTGAGGTACGTGGTGAATGGTCTGTTTAACTATTTATCGTAAAAGGATAATTTTGCTGGACACGGTAGTGCGGAAGGGGTATGGTCTGTGCGGTTCTTTGACAAGCCTACTTCGCGAGCACACTTCCTCCGTCGCTAAGGCTATGGAGGACGGGACGAAGGCCACGCAAGCCTTGTGGGAAAAGAGGGGCTCCAAAAACATGTGTTTCTGCGAAACGAACCCGAATTGAAAACAGTGAAATGCGAGTGTATCCTTCAGGTTACGAATGAGTTAGAACGCGCGAAAGAATTCTTACATTCGGGTTCGTTTGGCGAGTTTCCGCTATTTCTTGTCGGGTTGTGAGACGGATTTCTTGATGTCGTCGAAGAGGCCGCCGACGGCGTCGCTGGCGCCTTTGAGGACGATGCCGGCCTGGTTGGTGACGTTGCTCAGGCCTTTTTTGAGGTCGTCGGTCTTGATGCCGATGTCGGGGAGTTTTACCTGGCTCATGACGGTGAGCAGGATGAGACGGGTGATGTCGGTGGAATCGGTGATGTTGGGGTAAGTGACGTCGATGTTGAGAGGGGTATTGTGCTCGGTCGGTTTGGGGTGGCTGTAGTCCTTGAGGGTGACGGTACCAATGTGAATGCGAAGTTTATCGATGGTGTACTTGCTGGAGCCGCCCGAGGTGACGATGCCCTTGAGTTTCATGGCGTTGGAGTCGCCCTTGTCGGTCTTGACGACGACGAGCTGCTTGATGTTGATGAGCATGTCGTTGATGTGGGGCGCGCCGCTGAGCATGGAGCGGAGGCGGTAGTCGACGTAAAGCTCGGGCATGTCGACGAACATTTTTTCCTGATACTCGGGCGGGTTCATCAGCTTGAGGTTGTGGACGTCCACTTTGCTGGAGAAGAGGCCAACGTCGATGGAGCCGATCTCCAGGGGGAAGCCCGTGAGTTTTTTGGCGCCGTACTCGACGGAGACGCGGGCGATGAAATTGCGGGCGAGAAAAAGCGCCACCAGAAGAATGACGAATGCGGCGAGAATCTTCCAGAGGAGCTTTTTCATGAGCCAGTGTTATCGCGTTTTGCCCACGCAATCAAGCCGCGGGTCAACTCACCACGGCATGGATGTCGCGAAGTGTTTTCAGCAGCGCTTTTACATCGCGGATGGGGAGTTGATTCGCGGCATCGCTGCGGGCGCGGTCGGGGTGGGGATGAGTTTCGAGGAAAATGCCATCACATCCTGCGGCCACGGCGGAGCGCGCGAGCACAAGGGCCATACGGCGGTCGCCACCGGTGACTTTGCCGCCTTGTCCGCCGCCCGGCATCTGGACGCTGTGCGTGGCATCGAAGACGACTGGCCAGCCGAATTCGCGGAGCAACGGCAGCGAGCGCATATCGGCGACGAGATTGTTGTAGCCGAAGGACGAACCGCGTTCGGTGAGGAGGATGTTGCGTCCGCCGACAGCGGTGATCTTGGCGATAACATTCTGCATGTCCCACGGCGCGAGGAATTGTCCTTTTTTCACGTTGATGCAACGCTTCGTGCGAGCGGCAGCCTGGATCAAGTCGGTTTGACGGCAGAGGAACGCGGGGATTTGGAGCACGTCCGCGACTTCGGCTACCGGTTTGCAGTGAGCGATCTCATGCACGTCCGTCAGGATCGGCAGGCCAAGCTGGCGTTTTACTTTCCTCAGGATGGCGAGACCTCGTTTCAGGCCCGGGCCGCGGAAGCTGTCGCGCGCAGTGCGATTGGCCTTATCGTAACTGGCCTTGAAGATGAGCGGGAGATCGAGGTCGCTGCAAATATCAGCGAGTGCGGCGGCGGTCTGCAGGACCATTTTTTCGTTCTCGATGACGCACGGCCCGGCGATGACGAACAGCGGAGAGCGTTTGCCGCCGAGAGTGAGGTTGCCGACGCGAATGGTTTTCATATCTCTCAAGATAACCGGCAGTGTACCAGAATGGATGTGCCTGACAAGCGTGGCTACCTTTGTCGATCTGCAGTGTCAGTAAAAGCAACATCACGAATAATCCCCTGATCATCAACGAGGACATGAAGACCCTGTTCGTCTCCCAAATGTGTAACGGTCGTGCCAACTTCGACTTGATACCAATGCAATTCCAGCCAGCGCCCGGGGTGAAGGTCCACCACGAGCGGTTTGTGAAATATCTTTTCCACTTCTTCACGGGTGGTGACGCCATTCCGAATTTGTGTAACAGCTTTTTCGGTCAGGGCCGGGCCTGCGTAGGCTGCGCCTCCGATTACCAGCGCCGGCGTCCGGCTTTCGTTCAAGAGAGTATCGGTGGCCAGACCTGTGGCGTCATAGCGGATCGAAAAGGCACGCACCTTCAAATCGCGGGCCGAGGAAGCAGCCGATGAGGCGCTATTTACGACTTCCGAGTAGATATACGTATCCGCCGTTTCTCCGCCAGCTCCTCGGCGACTCCAATTTGGCGGACCGAGGAGCTTGCGGACTTCGGAGCGGTCCTGGCCGTTGTGAATCTGCTGGACGAATGATTTATCCAACTGCTCCGCAGGTGAAGCGCAGCCGACGACCAAGGCGATCGAGACAGCAAAAAGGAATGCCCCCACACATTCGTGAACCTTCCAATTTCGTCTCCCCACCGACAGGGTTTTCTGCGAGGCGATTCTCATGGACGGTTCACTCCAGATTTCAATGCGGCGTCGATGAAACCGCGGAAGAGCGGGTGGGCCTTGTTGGGCTTCGAGAGGAATTCGGGGTGAAATTGACAGGCAATGAACCACGGGTGATCGCGCAACTCGATGAGTTCGACGAGATCGAACTTGGTGTAGCGGCCGGCGACGATCATGCCAGACTTCATGAGCTGATCGCGGTAGCCGTTGTTAAACTCGTAGCGATGGCGATGCCGCTCGGAAATCTCCTCGGCTCCGTACAGTTCACGCGACTTGGTGCCGGCCACCAGCTTGCATGGTTGCGCGCCGAGCCGCATCGTGCCGCCTTTCGCGTCTACGCCCTTCTGCTCTTCGAGCAGGCAAATGACAGGGTGGGGGGACTTCGGGTCGAACTCCGTGGAGTTTGCGCCGGTGAGTCCGCAGACGTTGCGGGCGAATTCGATGACGGCGATCTGCATGCCGAGACACAGACCGAGATAGGGGATCTTGTTTTCACGCGCGTATCGGGCGGCGAGGATTTTGCCTTCGATGCCGCGATTGCCGAAGCCGCCGGGCACGAGAATGCCGGCGACGCCCTTGAGGTACTTTTCCGCGCCATCCTTCTCGATGTGCTCCGCATCCACGCGCGTGATTTCGACGGCACAATCGAGGGCGGCGCCCGCGTGTTTGAGAGCCTCATACATACTCTTGTAGGCGTCGATGAGTTGGATGTACTTGCCGACGACGGCGATCTGCACCTTACGCGCGGGGTTGATCATTCGCTGGAGCATCTTCTCCCAGTCGGTCAGCGGTTTGGCGGGCGCGTCCAGGCCGAGGTAACGGCACACGAGTTCGTCGACCTTTTCGCGGCGCAGATCGATAGGAACTTCATAGATGGAGTGCGCCACGTCGAGTTCTTCGATCACGCATTCTGGCTGAACGTTGCAGAACATGGAAATCTTCTGGCGAACTTCCTTGCCGAGCGCTTTCTCACTGCGACAGATCAGGATTTGCGGCATAATCCCGATCTCGCGCAGTTTCGCGACGCTTTGCTGGGTCGGCTTGGTCTTGATCTCGCCCGCCACGCGAATGAAGGGCACAAGGGTTACGTGGATGAAGAGCGAACTCTGGGGGCCGGCTTCGAGCGCAAACTGACGGATCGCTTCCAGAAACGGCAGCCCTTCGATGTCGCCGATCGTGCCGCCGATCTCGATTATGACCACGTCGGCGCCGCTTTTCTTGCCGACTTCACGGATGCGGTCTTTGATTTCGTTCGTCACATGCGGGATGACCTGCACGGTCTTGCCGAGGTAATCGCCGCGGCGTTCCTTCTCGATGATGCGCGCGTATACCTGGCCGCTGGTGAGATTGTTGAGCCGCGACAGTTTCGCGTGCGTGAACCGTTCGTAGTGGCCGAGGTCGAGGTCAGTCTCCGCGCCGTCATCGGTCACGTACACTTCGCCGTGTTGAAACGGATTCATCGTGCCGGGATCGACATTCAGGTACGGGTCGAATTTGGCGAGCGTGACCTTCAGGCCGCGGTTTTCCAACAGCGTGCCGATCGACGCCGCAGTCAACCCCTTGCCGAGGGAGCTAATTACACCACCGGTGACGAAAATGTATTTCATGGCTGACTTCTTAAAATCTCCTCGACCAATTCGACGTCCTCAGGTCGGTCCACACCGATTGAATCATGAGGCGTGATCAATACTTTAATGGCGAAGCCGTTTTCCAGCGCACGCAACTGCTCCAACTTTTCGGTCTTCTCCAATTCGCTCTGTGACAGTTGCACAAATTTCAAGAGGAACTCACGTCGATACGCGTAAATTCCCAGGTGCTTGTAGAACCTCGCGAGTTTCAGCCACTCGGTCGAGTCGCCCGAGGTGGCGTCGCGCACGAACGGAACGCGGCTGCGGGAAAAGTACAGGGCATTTCCGTTTTGGGCGAGCGCAACCTTTACTACATTCGGATTGTCGAGATTGGCGGCAGACTCCAGCTTGCGCGCCAGCGTGCCCATGACGCATTTCGGGTCGGACTGCATGGCTTCGACGAGTTGGTCGATCATCTCGGGGCGCATGAGCGGTTCGTCGCCCTGGATGTTCACAACCAAGTCGCAGTCGTAGGCGGTCGCAACTTCCGCCACGCGATCGGTGCCTGTGGCGCAATCGGGAGAGGTGAGCATCGCATCACCGCCGAACGCCTCGACGGCTTCGAGAATGCGAGTGTCTTCGGTGGCGACGATAACTTTATCGAGACGCCCGGCCTTGGCGGCCTGTTCGTAGACGCGTTGGACGAGCGTCTTGGCGGCAATCATCGCGAGCGGTTTACCGGGAAACCGTTGCGCGCCGTAGCGGGCGGGAATCACCCCCAATGAGCGAATCTTCATTGGGATTGCAGTGTAGCACAACCTTGGCGCGTGACAAGGCCCGCGGTCAGCGTTGCACTTCGTGGTGGCGGAAGCAGGTGACGAGGTGATCGTTCACCATGCCAGCCGCCTGCATGAAGGCGTAGCAGATCGTGGAGCCGACAAAGTTGAACCCGCGCCGTTTCATATCCTTGCTCATTGCGTCGGACGCTTTGGACGTGGCGACGACTTCCTTCATCGACTGCACGCGAGTGATATGGGGTTTGCCGCCGACAAATTGCCAGATATAGCGGTCGAAGGAGCCAAATTCATCGCGTACCTTCAAGAACGCCTGAGCGTTCGTTACTGCCGAACGCACCTTCAGCCGATTTCGGATAATGCCCGGATTCGTCAGCAACTTCGCGATGCGCTTCCCGGTGTAACGCGCCACTTTCTCCGGATCGAAATTGTCGAACGCCTTTCGGTAGTTCTCCCGCTTCAGCAGGACGGTCTGCCAGCTCAGGCCGGCTTGTGCGGCATCGAGAACGAGGAATTCAAAGAGCTTGCGGTCGTCGTGCACGGGCACGCCCCATTCCGTGTCGTGATATTCGATCATCAGCGGATGGTTCATGGACCACCCGCAACGAATTGGATCAAGCATACCGTCAATTTACCAAATTGTCGGTGCGCAGCGCGAGACTCTTTCGAGAGCGACAGGCCGTTACTATTCGATCTAAGAATGCGGGACGACGATAGTCCAGAGAACCCAATCCGTCGGAATCACGTCGGTGCAATCGAATCCGGTTGTCCACTCGATCACATTGGCGAGAATCCAGAAAGCAGCGAGTGGCAGCAAGACGTAGCGAAACAGGAAACTCGCGCGCTGCTTGGAAGCGGCCCGAGATTGCACGCGGGTCGCTTCGTGAAGCACGTAAGCGAGTTTCCAGTCCGAATAATGCTTTGCTCTCCAGTCATACAAGGCAGTGGGCAAGCCGATATCGCGACCTGCCTTCTCGCTTTCGAGCCACTTGTGCCGAAGGATTTCTTCGGTCGGCGGCGTCGGGTTACCAAATGCTTTGATCAACAATTCATCTACGTTTTCAACCGGATGTGTTACATCCTGGATAGTATTCATCTTCAGGCCCCCCACTGTTGGTTTGTTACTTCATCCTTGACGTTCATACCCCTAACATTTTCCATGCCGGGCACGATTTTCAAGCATAGACGCGGCTATTTTGGGCCGAACGGCTGGCGAAATCCGGACATGTTGTACGGCGTTAGCCAACGACATATCTCCGACTGTCGACAGACTATTGCGCCAAAATCATTCCATCGGACCGGTTCTATTTGTCCCATCGAAGGCAAACACCTTGGGATGGTGTCAGTCAAAACCGGTACACCGGTTGGTGATTTCTGCTCGACAGGCTGGTAATTTCTAGATAAACACAGGGACATAAGGAGGTGGGATTTCCACCATGACAAAGAAGGCGTTGGGCAGGGGACTGGATGCATTAATCAGCGGCGGGGTTATTCGCAGCGTGGCGGCCGAACCTGCTCACGTAGAAGTCGCTGTTGCGCCTCCCGCGACGAACGTAGTCCAACCACTGGGATCGAGGCCCACCAGCACTTCCAGTGAAACCGACAGCAACGCGGTTCGCTACCTCGGCATCGACACCATCGAACGCAGCCGCTTTCAGCCCCGCACTGATTTTGATCCGGGGCAACTCCGCGAGCTGGCTGATTCCATCAAACAACGTGGTGTCATTCAGCCGTTGCTGGTGCGACCATTTGTTGCGGCCGATGGCACGCGTCGCTATGAGCTGATTGCCGGTGAGCGGCGCTGGCGGGCGGCGCGCGAAGCGGGGTTGACGACGATTCCCGCCATCGTGCGCGAAGCGAACGACCAGGAAGTTCTCGAAATCGCGCTTATCGAGAACCTGCAACGCGAAGATCTCAATGCGGTTGAAGAAGCGCGGGCGTACGAGCAACTTTCCACGCAGTTCAAACTCACTCAGGAGCAAATCGCTGAAAAAGTGGGTCGCAGCCGAGCGGCGGTGGCGAACTCGATGCGCTTGCTCGGGTTGCCGGGGGAAGTGCAGTCGTGGATTGCCGATAACCGGCTTAGCGTCGGCCACGCCAAGGCGATTCTGGGGCTGGCCAATCCCGCAGAGCAGCGGCTGGTTGCCGAGCGCGTGTTGAAGCGCAATCTCACCGTGCGTGAGACGGAGCAGCTCGTGGAACAACTCAAGGGTGAAGCGAAGGTCCGCGCGCGCACACTTGGTGGGGTGGCGAAATCGACGCATGTCCTGGCGGTTGAAGAGCGACTGCAGCAGAAGCTCGGCACCCACGTCAGCGTTTATCACGGTAAGAAAAAAGGCCGGATCGAGATTGAGTATTACGGAAACGACGATCTCGCGCGCCTGCTCGGCATCCTCGGCGTTGACAATCTCTAGCGGCGCTCGCCGAGTGCCGAAATGGACGAACCCAGCCAACAGCAACGCGCCAAACGCTACGAGGCGATCCACAACTTTCTCTTCCTTGTGGAGACGGTGTACACCATCCTATTGTTGATCGTGTTTCTCTATTGGGGAGGTTCGGACATTCTTGCCAGCGGAGTGCAATCCATCTCGCCAAACCCGTGGATTCACGTCGCGATGTACGGCGCCGCGGTCATTATCGCAACCAAGCTCCTGTTTTTGCCACTCAACTACTTTGGCGACTATTATCTCGAACACAAGTTTGGGCTCTCCAACGAAAGCCTGGGAGCGTGGGCGTTCGATGAACTGAAGTCCCTCGGGTTGAATTTGCTCCTGAGTGTTGCATTGTTGGATGTATTGTACTTCTTCCTGCGGCGCGCCGGGGACTGGTGGTGGATTGGCGCGGGACTTTGCTTCCTCGTCTTCGGTGTCGCGATGTCGGCACTGTTTCCGGTGTTGATTCTCCCGTTGTTCTACAAATTGCAGCCCTTGGAAAACGAGTCACTGCGTGAGAAGCTCACGGTGCTTGCTCAACGAGTTGGCGCGAAGGTTCTCGGTGTGTATCGGATGGGGATGAGTGAGAAGACGAAGAAAGCCAACGCGGCTTTTGCCGGACTCGGCAGCACGAAGCGCATCATTCTTGGTGACACCCTGCTGGACAAATTCGCGGAGGACGAAATTGAAGTGGTCATGGCGCACGAGATGGCGCACTACAAGCACGGCGACATTACCAAGATGATCGCCTGGGGAGCCGTGACGACTTTCCTCGGGCTCAAGGTCGCCGATCTCGGGTTGCATTGGGGCATGGCCAAATTTGGTTATCGGCATGTGTGGGATATCGCCGCGTTTCCGCTCGTCGCTTTGTGCCTCTACGTTTTCGGGCTGGTGGCGATGCCGCTGAATAATGCCTTCTCCCGTTCGCTTGAATGGAAGGCAGATGCCACGGCGCTGGAATTGACCGCGAATCGCGACGCTTTCATTCGCGCGATGCGCAAGCTCGGGGAACAGAACCTCGCGGATTTTTCGCCGCATCCGCTCGTTGAGTTTCTCTTGCACGATCATCCGTCGCTGGCGCGACGGATTGCCTGGGCGGAACAATGGCAACGCGACTAGGCCTGGTTCTTATCGTCGGGATCGTCTGCGGTTGTGGCGGGCCGCGGCCACCACCGCCAATCCCCTGGCAACAGTACAGCGGGGAACGGGCCTACCAGCACGTCGAAAAGCTCGTCGGGTATGGACCACGGCCCACCGCGAGCGATGCACTGGGACGGGCAGCCACGTACATCAAGACGCAATTGGAGGAGTACGGGCTGACGGTTGAGGAACAAGTCTTCATCGCACAGACGCCTCTGGGCCCGAAGCAGTTTCGAAATATTGTGGCGAAAACGCGCGTGCAACTGGCTGGTCCCGATCGTGTGATTATCATCGGCTCGCACTACGATACGAAGTTCTTTACGAACATTACATTCGTTGGCGCCAATGACGGCGGCTCAAGCTCGGGCGCATTGCTGGAGATCGCGCGCATCGCCGCTGAGCAGCCCAGCCTGTGGTTTGTGTTCTTCGACGGTGAGGAGGCCATACAGCAGTACAGCGAAAGCGACGGGTTTTGGGGCAGCAAGTTCTTCGTTGAAGATCTCAAGGGCAAGAATCAGGTCAATCAGATCAAAGCGATGGTCCTGCTCGACATGATCGGGGACAAGAACTTGAATGTCACGGTCAATGGCTCGCTCATCCCGCAGACATTCGACGCTTCACGAGCCGCGGGTTTTCGTGACTACTTCGCTTACGGGGGGAACGGGGTGCTTGACGACCACGTGGCTTTCATGCGTGCGGGAATCCCGGCGGTTGATCTAATTGACTTCGAGTTCGGCAGTAAGCCGGGGCTGAACGATTACTGGCACACGGACAAGGATACACTCGATAAGATTAGCCCACGCAGTTTGGAAATCGTCGGCAAGACCACGCTACGGCTTATCGAACTCCTTCAGAATCAAGCAACTGGCCATTGATTCGGCCCATGGCTTGCTTTAGTGTAAGTGTTGTGGAAATGAGCGTCGGCGCTCTGGCTGAAACAGTGTGTTGGTGGGAAGGATTACGGCGTGGAGGATAAGTTCCAAGTACTTGAGAACGTGCCAGTTCTGGCCAGCCTTGGCAAGGAGTTGATGAAAGGCCTGGCCGAGCGCGCTGAATTTGTCGCGGTCAAGAAGGGCGACCTCATTGTGCGCGAGAATGACCCTGGCGACGCGCTTTACGTCGTCGTTTCGGGTCGACTTCAGGCCTATACGCGGCTCAAGAGCGGACGGGACCGTATTTTTGCCACCTACTGTGATGGTGATTGTTTTGGCGAGATGCCACTGCTCAGTGGCGAAACGCATTGGGCGAATGTCCGCGCTCTCAACGATTCGATGCTCCTGAAAATCCCGCGTGAGGATTTCGATTCCGTCGTCAATCGCGACCCGCGCGTGGCAGTCAGCTTCAGTCAACGGCTCGGTCACCGTATCAAGGAACTTCGTGAAGAGAAGCATCGTGCCAAGCGGAGCACGATCATCTCGCTCTATGGCTCCCTGCCCGATACTGGGAAGACGACCCTTGCACACAACCTAGCCGCCAGCCTCGCCCACGAAACGCATGAGCCCGTACTGCTCCTCGATTTTACCGGCAAGCAGCGCGGTGTGCCGCTACTGAAGTGCGAGCGACTCGATTTTCGCAGCGGCCTCGGGTTGCAGGACATCACCGTGCATTCCCCGCTTGGGTACGACCGCTTGAACCTCGACCTCGTGGGCGCCGAACACGAGATCGCGCTCATCGCGCCAGTGTTCGGGCACCTGGTGAAGCACTACGACTACGTGATTTGCGATCTTCCCAACGCCGTATCCGCTTCCGTGTTCGCTTGTCTCGTGCAATCGGATCAGGTGTTCGTCATCGCCAAGTACGACGATGAACACCTCTACCGCACGAAGCTATTGCTGGAGGATTTCCGTTCCCATGCGGCGGCGCGCGAGCCGCAGGTGCGGGTGATTCTCACGGCAGTCGGCGATGCCAGCGCGCCGTATGTGGAGGAAGCCCAACGGAAGGTCGGACAGCCGATCGCCTATCTCCTGCGCTGGATTCCCGAGTCCGAGGTCGTCGAGGCTGTGGACGGGACTCCGTACGCGATTCGGAAGCCTATGGAACCGTACAGCTTGGTAGTGCGTCGTATGGCGCGCGAACTGGGCAACGTGCTGGTTGGGTTGGCGTTGGGTACGGGTGGCGCACGCGGTCTGGCGCACATCGGGGTCATCCGCGTCCTGGAACGAGAAGGGATTGCCATCGACATGGTGGCGGGCAGTTCGATGGGCGCGCTCATCGCGGCGGCGTGGGCTGTTGGAAAAAACGCCGACGAGATGGAGGAAATCGCGAAGCAGATACGCAATAAGCGCACGTTCCTGAAATTGCTGGACCCGATGTTTCCCGGTGCAGGCATCTTTCGCGGCATCAAAGTGTACAATTTCCTGCATTCGATCGTGAACGGGTTGACGTTTGCCGATACGCTCATTCCGTTGAAGATCGTCGCCAGCGACATCAACACGCTCGAAGAAGTTGTCTTCGAAGACGGCAAGCTCATCGACGCGATTCGCGCCAGCATTACGATTCCCGGCATCTTCCGTCCTGTGGTGAGCAACGGCCACACGCTGATCGACGGCGGCATCACGGATCCTGTGCCCGTGCAAGTATTGGCCCACGCGGGTGTCGCGAAGATTATTGCTGTAAACACGATTCCCAACGTCGACGAGATGAAACAGCGCGAACGCTATCGCAACGAGATGTCGCTGGCGTCCCGGAAGGAACGCAAGGACGGGATGCGAGAAACAGGGCCGGTCATCGAAACCCCGACCAGCCTCATCAACGTGTATATGCGTTCGATGCACGCCATGCAGTCGCGTATGGCGGAAGTTGCCTGTAACAACGCCGACGTGGTGATTCGCCCAATCCTAGCTGAGAGCGTGTGGTATGATTTTTATCATCCCGAGCGCTACATTCGCTGCGGGGAAGAGGCAGCGCAGGCCGCGTTGCCCCTGCTAAAGGGATTGGTGGGCACATGAAATGGGACCGCCAGACGCCCCAGGAGCAACGCCGCATCCAGAACGAGAAGCTTCATCACTATTTTACCGAAGTCATTGGCCCGTTCAGTCCGTACTACAAGAAGATCTTCGCCGAGCATAAGATCGATCCTCGCCACATCAAGACGGTCGGCGATTTACGGCGTCTACCATTTACCAGCAAAGCCGATTTGCTCCCCACCTCGGACGAGCCGGAAAAGTTTCGCGAATTCATTATCACTCCCGACGTGTCCGTGCTCAAACATCGCCCGCGTATCGTAGCGGAGGCGCTGTTGCGCGGTCGCAGCGCGGTAGAACGGCGTTTCGAGCGCGAATATCGGCCAATCTTCCTTACTGCCACCACGGGCCGCAGTGCGGCTCCCGTGGCCTTCACGTACACGGACCACGACATGCGCAACCTGCGCATCGCCGGCGCGCGGATCATTCAAGTTTTCGGCGCCACGACGAAGATGCGCGGCGTAAATATGTTTCCCTACGCGCCGCACCTCGCGTTCTGGGCGGTAGTGTTCGCGGGACTGGAGTTTGGCATGTTGCTCGTCAGCTCGGGCGGCGGCAAGGTGATGGGCACCGACGGCAACATCAACCTCATTGAGAAGATCAAGCCCGAGGCGATCGTCGGAATCCCAACGTTCGTGTATCACGTCATCCGCGAGGCGCACGAACAGGGTCGCAAATGGCCGCAGGTTTGCAAGATCGTACTTGGCGGCGAGAAGAGTCCGCAGGGTATCCGCCGCAAGATGGTTTCCATGCTGCAGGAGATGGGCGCGGGCGACGTGCGCGTTTGTGGCACCTACGGTTTTACCGAGGCACGGATTGCATGGGGCGAATGCCCAACTCCGCCCGGTGAATGGAGTGGCTATCATTTGCTCACCGATCTCGGCGTTATGGAGGTGATCGACCCCGAAACGGGCGAAGTGAAGGGCGACGGCGAGCCGGGCGAACTGGTGTACACGCCGCTCGACGCGCGTGGCACGGTGATATTGCGTTATCGCACGGGCGATTATGTGGACGGCGGGATCTCCTGGGAGCCGTGTCCGTATTGCGGGCGCACGGTGCCACGTATCGTCGGCAAGATTGGCCGGGCATCCAGCACGAAGGAATTACAACTGGAAAAGCTGAAGGGCACGCTGGTCAATTTTGACACGCTCCAGCAGATTCTCGACGACACGACGGAGGTCGTCGAGTGGCAATTGGAGATTCGCAAAGCCCACGACGATCCGCATGACGTGGACGAACTGGTTTTACACGTTGCGCCTGAGAATGGCGCCGATGTGGAACGGCTCAAGGAAAAGATTCGGACGCGTTTCCAGACCGAGATCGAGATGACGCCCAACCGCATCGAGATGCACTCACTGGAGGACATGCTCAAGCGTATCAAGCTGGAAAGCTCGTTGAAGGAAGTCCGCGTACTGGATGCGAGGCCGAAGGTATGAGCCGCTGCTCTCGGATTGCGTCAGGGAATCTTGCGTGTTAGCGTGGAGAAACTATGAAGACCAACCTCTCAATACTCTCAATTGTTTTTGCAGGACTGTTTGCCATGAACTCTTACGCCGCACTGCATACCGAGACCATTGAGTATAAACAAGGTGACACGACGTGTGAAGGCTACCTCGCTTACGATGACGCGGTAAAGGGACCACGACCGGGCGTGCTTGTCGTGCATGATTGGCTTGGGCTGGACAGCTATCCGAAGATGCGGGCCGATATGCTCGCCAAGCGGGGTTACGTTGCGTTCGCGGCGGACATTTACGGCAAGGGCGTGCGCCCCAAGGGAACCGCCGAAGCGATGGCACAGACGAAAATATACAAAGGCGACCGACCCTTACTCCGCGCCCGGGTCAATGCTGCACTCGATGTGCTGGAGAAACAGCCGCAGGTTGACACAAAACGCGTCGCCGCCATTGGTTATTGCTTCGGTGGAACGACGGTGCTTGAACTGGCGCGTAGCGGGGCTGATATTGCCGGCATCGTCACATTCCATGGCGGACTCGACACGCCGACACGCGACGCGAAGAACATCCAATGCAAGGTGCTACTCTGCCATGGCGCGGATGATCCGTATGTGCCCGCTGCTGATGTGACAGCGCTGCAGGATGAACTCCGCTCCGCCAAAGTGGACTGGCAGATGATTTATTATAGCGGCGCGGTGCACAGCTTCACACGGCCCGATTCCGGCAATGACAACTCCAAGGGCGCGGCCTACAACGAACACGCCGACAAACGGTCTTGGGAAGCGATGAAGGAGTTTTTCGCAGAAATCTTCCGATGAGCCGATTGGCGATCATCGACGGGATTCGGACGCCGTTCTCCAAGGCGGGGACGGATTTGAAATCCCTCCCTGCGCAGGAACTCGGGCGCATCGTCGTGAGTGAGTTACTGGAGCAGACGGGATTCGATCCCCAGAGGATTTCGCAGGTGATCTTTGGCTGCGTCGCACAACCGCCGGAGGCGGTTAACATCGCGCGGGTCATCGCACTCAACGCGGGACTGCCGAAGGAGATTCCCGCCTATACCGTGCATCGAAACTGCGCGAGTGGTTTCGAGGCCGTCACCAGCGCCTACGAGAAGATGCTGGCGGGCCAGGGGGACGCGTTTGTGGTTGGCGGCACCGAGAGCATGTCGAACATTCCGCTGCTGTTTTCGACGACGGCGGCGGACAAGTTCGCGGCGCTCCTGCGAGCGAAGTCGTCACTGAAGAAGCTGGGTGCGATGTTGTCCTTTCGCCCGAGCGATTTCAAACCGCGCATTGGGGTAATGCTCGGACTGACGGATCCGGTGTGCGGTCTCAACATGGGTCAAACGGCGGAGGTGCTTTATCGTGATTATGGCATCACCCGCGAACAACAGGATGCGTTTGCCCTCGACTCGCACCAGAAAGTCATGAAGGCACGGGCGAAGCTGACGGAAGAGATCGCCACGGTTTATCTAGCGAAGGGCCAGTACGTGGACAAGGACAACGGTGTACGGGAGAACCAAACGATGGAAGCGCTGGCGAAACTGCGGCCGGTGTTCGACAAGCACAACGGGACCGTGACCGCTGGCAATTCGTCGCAGCTTACTGATGGCGCAGTGGCGTTGCTGGTCATGGAAGAGGAAAAGGCGCGCAAGCAGGGGTTCCAGCCGTTGGGGTACCTTCGCGGCTACGCCTTTGCGGGAGTCGACCCGCGGCGGATGGGGATTGGGCCAGCGTACGCGATTCCAAAGGCGCTGGAGGAGTCGGGCGTGAAATGGAAGGACATCCAACTCCTGGAGATCAATGAAGCATTCGCGGTGCAGGTTCTGGCTGTGGAGTTGGTGATGCGCAAGGAATTCGGCATGGAGATCAATCGCGACCTGCTCAATGTCAACGGCGGGGCCATCGCGCTCGGTCATCCCGTGGGTGCCAGCGGCGCGCGATTGGTGCTTACGCTGTTGAAGGAAATGAAACGCCGCAACTTGAAGACGGGCATCGCTTCCGCCTGCATCGGCGGGGGACAGGGTGGCGCGTTGATCCTGGAGCGTACGTAATGGAATCCCCACGAATTGAATACGACGCGGATGGGATCGCGTGGGTGATTTTTGATGACCCGGACTCGAAGGTCAATATTCTCGGGTTCGGACAAATGCAGCGACTCGATGCGATCCTGGACGAACTCTCGAAGCGGAAGCCCAAGGCCGTCATTTTCGTCAGCGGCAAACCGGGGATTTTCATCGCGGGCGCGGACATCAACGAACTGGGAAAGATTCGCGATGCCAGCCATGGCGAATCGCTCTCGCGCGAGGGGCACCGGATTTTTGCGAAGATCGAGCTACTCGGCGTACCGACGGTCGCCGCCATCGACGGTGCGTGCCTGGGCGGCGGGTGTGAGTTGGCGCTCGCGTGCCGTTACCGCGTGGCGACAGACCGCCCGAAGACACAGATCGGTTTGCCCGAGACGCAACTTGGCATCATTCCGGGCTGGGGCGCGACGCAACGCCTGCCACGATTGATTGGATTGCAGGCGGCGCTCGATATTATTTGCAAGGGCAAGAGCGTCAGTGCGGACAAGGCGCGGCGGATCGGCTTGGTGGATGCGGCGGTACCGAGCGTGGTCTTGCGGGAAACGGCGAGACGGTTAGCGCTTGGTCTGCGGCGGGTGCGACGGAAGTCAGTGAAACTGCAGAACATGTGGCCGATGCGTCCGATTGCCTGTCGGTTTGCGCGCAAGAAAGTGTCAGCACTCACACGTGGTCAGTATCCGGCACCGTTGCGCGCTATCGATGCAATGGAGGAGGGTCTGGCAGGGAAGACGCTCGACGCCGGATTGGCGGGCGAGGCGAAAATCTTTGGCGAAGTGAGCGCGACGCCGGTGTGCAAGAGTCTCATTCGGATATTCTTCCTACGCGAAAAATATTCCAAACTGACTTTTGACACGGAGCGCGTGGAACGCACCGGGCCGATCTCAGCGCGAGTCGCGACTGCGCCGATCGAAAAAGTCGGGGTGCTCGGCGCGGGTGTGATGGGCGCGGGCATCGCGCAGTGGTGCAGCGCGCGCGGGTTGACGGTGCGGTTGAAGGACATTAAACCCGAATTCGTCGCGACCGGCATCAAGCGCATTGCGGATGCTTACCGCGAAGGCGTAAAGCGGCGGAAGTTTTCTGAATTGGACGCCCAACACGGTTTTGCACGGGTGCACCCGACAACGGAGTACACCGGCTTTGGCGATTGTGACCTGGTGATCGAAGCCGTGCTCGAGAAAATCGAGGTGAAACGGCTGGCGTTCAGCGAGCTGGTGGATCGCCTGCGCAACGACTGCATTATCGCCTCCAATACGTCGGCGATTCCCATTGATGAATTAGCGGAAGCCAGCGGCCGCCCAAAGCGATTCATTGGGATTCATTTTTTCAATCCCGTGCACAAGATGCCGCTGGTGGAGATCGTGTACGGAACGAAGACCGCACCGGAAGTGATTGCGGCGGCGGTCGAATTTGCGAAGCAACTGAAGAAAATCCCGATTATCGTGAAAGGCGCGCCAGGGTTCCTGGTAAACCGACTGCTCATGCCTTATTTGAACGAAGCGGGAGTGTTGCTGGGCGAAGGCGTCAGTGTGGAGTCGATTGACAAGGCGATGCTAGATTTCGGGATGCCGATGGGGCCGCTTCGGTTGATTGACGAGGTCGGGATCGATGTGGCGTACGATGTAGCGCGCGAACTTGCCGAGGCTTTCCATGACCGCATGACCGTCGCGCCGATTCTCCGTCAGGTTCATGAGCGGGGATTGAAGGGACGGAAGAGCGGGGCTGGCTTCTACATATATAAGGGCAAGAAGGAGCGGCTGAATTCAGGGTTAAAGTTGCCGAGCGGGAAAACGCTTGATTCCGTGGAGATCCAGTCGCGATTGCTGGGCGTGATGATCAACGAAGCGAAGCGCTGCCTCAGCGAAGGAGTGGTAACCTCCGAGGACGATATCGATGTGGGCATGATCTTTGGCACGGGCTTCCCACCGTTCCGCGGCTGGCTGGTCAAGTATGCGCGGGATACGGGGAAATGGTGAGGGCGGCGCATGGGATTTGAGGTTCCAGAAGGTGAATCGTTGACGGGATTGGTGTTGGCTGCTTCGCGGGACCTGCTCGACCCAAATTTTAACCAGGCATTGGTGTATATCGCCGAGCACGGACCCGACGGCACTCTCGGCTTGGTGATGAACCGTCCGCTCGACAAGAAGCTCGGCGAGGTGGCACTGTTGCCAGACCTGCCGAAGGCGTTGCGGCAGATTCCGGTGTTTCAGGGTGGACCGGTTAAAACAACTGCGCTGCTGTTTGCCCGGTTTCAACGGGGAAAGAACGACGAACAGTTGCACTGCCAGATCGTGGCCAATCCCGAAGAGCTTATCGAGTTGCCCAAACGCGAGTGGGTACGGGCGTTCGCCGGCCATGCGGGCTGGAGCGCGGGACAACTCGAGCGGGAATTGAGCGAGGGCTCGTGGCTGGTGTGCCGGCCGCACACGGCGATGCTGGAAGAATCGGTCCCGAATGCCCTGTGGGAGGCGTTTGTCGGCAAGGACCAGCGGTGGAGAAAGCTGCAGCCGCTTCTGCCCAAGAATACCGGGCTGAATTAGCCTGTCGCGCGCCGGGCGCGGAAAAAACTTTGCAGTAAGTCACGCGCCTCATCTTCTTTCACGCCAGCGACGACCTCGACAACGTGGTTCAGACCCCTGGCTGAGGTAATCGGAAAGACGGAGCCCGCACCGCCGGCGCGGTCGTCGCGAACGCCAAACACAAGTCGTTTCAGGCGCGCGAGCATGAGGGCACCGGCACACATGGGACAGGGTTCCTTCGTGACGAACAATGTGCAACCTTCCAGTCGCCAATCCCCGAGGGCATGGGCAGCCTGCGTGATCGCGAGAATCTCCGCGTGCGCGGTGGCATCCTTGAGCAGCTCCACCTGGTTGTGGGCGCGAGCGATGATTTTAGCGTCACGGACAATGACCGCGCCAACGGGCACTTCATCCGTGTCATAAGCCATCCGCGCGAATCGCAACGCCTCGCCCATGAAGTAGTCGTCGCTGATCAGGTCAATCGGCTTTGGAGTTATCTCGGGTTGCTGCCGTCCACTCATACTGCGGAGGCTAGCAACTCTGCGGCAACTCGGCAAGCGACGACCAGATCGCAGGTGCCATGCGTCGATTGATTTGCGTGGGACGAGTTCCGCGGCTAGGATTCGGTACATGGACTGCGAGATGTTGATTGCCGATCTGTCGGCGGTGCGAAATCGACTGCGAGTGACGGGTGCGGATCGTGTCGAGTTCCTGCATGGCCAATGCACAAACGACATCCGGCGATTGCGCATGGGAGAGAGTTGCTACGTGGCGTTCTTGAATGCCAAGGGTAAGATGCGGGGGGAGGGACAGGTCATTCGTCTGGCCGAAGCATTTCTGCTGGAGGTGAACCCCGGGCTCGCGCCATCGCTGGAGAAATTCATCATCACCGAAGACGTGACCATTGAAGATGTGAGCGCCACAATGCACGAATGGCTGGTGGTTGGCGGCGAGGCTGGCGAAGTGCCGGCGCAGGCCGTGACCTTCCAGCATCCGCTTGGGTGGGGAGTGATTGGTGGCAACCCCATGACGGAGACAATCAGTGCGGAAGCGCTGGAAGTGCTGCGTATTGAGGCGGCGGTGCCGAAGTGGGGCGTGGATATGGATGAAAGCACGATTCCCAATGAGGCCGGTCTTGAAGCGCGGGCGATCAACTATGACAAAGGCTGCTACATCGGGCAGGAAACCATCGCTCGTATCAAGACGTACGGTCACGTGAATCGCCGGCTGGTTCAGATGGTCATCGGGGGAGAGAGCGTTCCCGCTCGTGGCGATACGATCCTTGCGGAGGGACGCGAGGTGGGGCAGGTGACCAGCGCGGTCCGTTCATCGCGGCTTGGCAAACCGCTGGCGCTCGGGTATGTTCGGCGCGAGTTCGCAACGGCGGGAGCCAAACTCAACTGGAACAACGAAACGGCGGAGGTCTTGAAAGTATGCAGCGAATAATTGGATTGGTCGGTTTGATGGCAGCGGCATTTCTAATGAAAGGAACAACCCTCATGGCGGCGGATACGGATACGGTAGCGGTGGTCGAGACGAAGTTCGGCAAAATGGTGATTGAGTTTTACGGCAAGGATGCGCCGAAGACGGTGGCCAACTTTATCAAGCTCGCGAAGGATGGTTATTACAACGGCACGACGTTTCATCGCGTCATCCCCGGCTTCATGATCCAGGGCGGCGATCCCAACAGCAAGAGCGCCGATCGCAGCACCCACGGCACGGGCGGGCCCGGCTACACGGTCGAAGCGGAGATCAAGCAGGATCACAAACGCGGCACGGTAGCGACGGCACGCACCGGCGGTCCGTCCAACCCGGAGAAACGGTCGAGCGGCAGCCAGTTTTTCATTAATGTGAAGGACAACAATTTCCTTAATGGCGACTACACGGTATTTGGCAACGTGATTGCCGGCATGGATGTGGCCGACAAGATCGTGGCCGTTCCGCGCGACGGAAACGACAATCCGAACGAGAAGGTGGACATGAAAGTGACCGTCACGACTCGAGCGGAAGCATTGAAGAAGTAACGGGAGCCTGTCGGGCAGTATTGAAGGTGGCGCAGGCCTCTGCGGCTGCGCCACTATTTTTTGGAGTCAAATGGGAGAAGTTTGAGCCATGACCCTCACGGAAATCGCGAGCACGTTGGAGCGACTTGGTTGCCCAAGCGCGAAATCGGCGGCAATGGCTTCGCAGCTCGATCGTCGGGCCCGCATGGATGCGGAGCGGAGAGGGACTTCGTACAAAGCAGCGCTCACGCGTCTTTTGGGTCTGATGGCGCAGGGGTGGGCGACGCAAGGGAAACAGGGCCGGTAGCCTTGGCGACACGCTTGTGGTCGTGTCTGATTCTTGACCTGTTCGTCCTTGTTTCGTCACATTGCCAAGCCAGTCTGCGCGTGCGAGATAGGAAATAGTGCTTGCGCTAAATCCACTCACAATAAAGTCAAGAAAAGTGTTGCGTTAAACGCGTTCATCTATATGATGCGCGCTGGAGAAGCGAACTGGTCCACTCGCGAGGTGGGCAAACCTAGTAGGGAATAATGGGAGGGTATACATGAGAAATCTTACCAAGATCATCACGGGGATGGCGGTGGTGGCATTTGCGATAACACAAGCGAACGCGGGGACGATTGTTTTTTATTCGTTTGACACAAACACGTACGTGGGAGCGTCGGGGACGTATCTGGCAACCACGAACATCTGGCAGCACACGGCGACACTTGGATCCAGTCTGAGTTCATTGACCGTGGGACCGGGCATCCTCAATAGCGGGACGGTGGTTGCCGGTACTGCCTTAAATGAAAATGCGACCACGACACCATTGAGCACGTTTTCGAGTTCATTGAGCTCGAGCGGCTGGACGAATAACCAGGCGTATTATCAGTTTACGCTGGACGCAACCGCCGACTCGGGTGTGGTTGTGAGTTACGCGCTAAATCGGTCGGGCACGGGACCCTCAACCAACGAGTTCCAGTATAGCACCGATGGTGGGAGCACGTTTACGCTGTTCGCCGACTATGCTTCGCCGGCCGCGTTTAACGTATATACGAACGATTTAACGGGCGTCACGGCGATCAATGGTGATTCGACTGTTGTCTTCCGTATTTACGGTCTGGGTGCTACGGGAGGTGCAGGTACCATGCGCATTGATAATTTGACGATTGATGCGGTTCCCGAGCCATCCACAATGCTGCTGGTTGGTGTGGGAGTGTTGGGTATGTTCGCGATTCGCCGGCGTCGTAGCTAGACGAAGTATTGCAAGCCTCAGGAAGGGCTTCCCGAATTCGTTCGGGAAGCCCTTTGTTTTTCCCACCGTTAGGATGTGCGGTCGCACGGGTAGCAAAAGCAAGCTCGCCTCTTGTAATCAAAGATCGGCAGATGGATGACTGATTCGACGCTTCGCAGAGACGTCGCTGGACAAAGCTCGAGAATTCGCTCTGGACATCGCATTCCGATAGTTGTATGGTCGGGGCATGTTGTCTCACTGGAAGAAGCGGTTGAGTGACGGGGGCAAGTGGGCGGCGAAAGGGTACAGGCGGGACGCCTGTTCAACGCGGAGGCGGAGAGACACGGGCGGGACGCCCGCGCCACTATCGGGGGAGATGGGTGATGCGTGAAGGGAGACCGGAGAACAACGGCAAGATTGGGGACGGGAATGCTGAGAAGCAATCCACTGGCATCGAGCTGGGCGGCGCGGACGGCTGGGCCAGCCATCCCTACCAAGAACCGCCGGCAAACCATGGGGCGCGAGCCGACTTCGCGAGGACGCGCGGCAGCGCGTCCCAACCATCCGAATGTGGTCCCGGAGGCGGTTTCGACCCTCCCTATACGTTTCTGCGAAACGAACCCACCGTTTTGGCGGGCGAAATTCTATGGATCATGCGCATTGTAAAATACTTATGTCGTTTGCAGAGGGTTTTTGCAGATGGGTTCGTTTTGGAAAACGAACCCACCGGAGGGGTGTTTTGAGGGGGTGGAAGGGGGAATATGATGCAGATTGAGGGCAGAAACGGCGCGGCGCGATACCTAAACGACAGGCATCGCGCCCCACAATTACGGCACCCTGAAGAGGCCCCAAAACATGCGATTCTGCAAAACGAACCCGAATTCGCGGTGTATTGGTCGCCTCCTTAATGGCGGCACACTTAGGCCACCTGACATTTATGAGATTGTTATGATAGAATTGGCTTTCATGGCGAGGTTGAACGAGTTCACTGATAAGTCGACGGCGGGTATAAGCCTTTCGATGAAAACACAACGATTTGGCGCTGGTACGACACGGCCAGTGTGCATTTTGCGAGGAATTCTTGGGCTGGCACGAGTTTCAGCGGCGGTTATGATTCTCGTATGCGTTTCGTTGGTTTCTGTATCGGCCCGCGAGGTGTCCATCACGATTCTCCACACGTGTGACCTGCATGGGAACGTGTTGCCTACGGAAAGCTATGAGGGGAAGACCAATGTGGGAGGCATCGCGCGTTGCGCCACAGTGATTCGCCAGGTACGCGCCGAAGAGACGAACGTCCTGCTCGTGGATGCCGGTGACACCATGCAGGGAACGCCTGTTAGTTTTCTTAGTGACGGAGAGGTGATGGTGAAGTGCCTGAACCAGTTGCATTACGATTCTTGGACGTGGGGCAATCATGAGTTCGATTGGGGACTGGACAAACTGGCCGCCTGCGCCGTGCGCGCCGAGGTACCGATTGTGGTTGCCAACATGCAGGGAGCCGGTGGTGGCGGCAATCCAGCCGCCCGGCAGATTATGTCGCGAGTGAAGCCGTACCTTGTGCGGGAAATCGACGGTGTCAAGGTGGGCATCATCGGGTTGGACACGCCCGACATCCCGAGTTGGAGCCGGCCGCGGCTGATCGCAGGATTGGAGTTCGCGGATTCGGTGGAGACGCTGCGGCGGATCGTGCCGGAAGCGCGGGCGGCGGGGGCGCAGGTTCTGGTGCTGGTTTGTCATCAGGGCTACCGCGAAGCGGGGGATGACCATGCCAACCAGATCAATGCCATCGCGCGCAATTTCCCGGAGTTGGATGTGATCATTGGCGCTCATACGCACCGCAACTTTCCCGAATTTAAGGTCAGCAACGTGTTGTACAGCCAGGCCGATTACTACGGAATTTATCTCGGTCGCGTGGATTTGGTATTTGACACCGAGAAAGGCCGCGTGGTCAGGCGTCAGTCAAACACGCTGCTGATGGACGAACACGTCCCGCTCGATAGCGAAATACTCAAGCTCTCCGGCACCGAAATTGAGGCGGCCGAGAAAATGTCGAGCACCCGGCTTGGCGAGGCCACCGACGATTTCTGGATCCGTGCGCTGCCGCACAAGGAGACACCGGTCCACGACCTTATTTTCAAGGCGATTGCGGATACGCTGCGGGAGCGGGGTGCGAAGGTGGACGTGATCGTGCACGGGATCAACGAACGCCGAAATGGGTTGAAGAAGGGCGCGATCACTGTGGGCGATGTCTGGAAAGTCGTGCCCTACGAGAACACCATCGGGGTCGTGCAGTTGACGCCAGCTGAGCTGCGTGAGGTTCTGGATGAAGACGCGGAGACCTACAATAACCCTGCGTTTCGCGGAATTTGGGGATTGAAATGGACGTTTGATCCGGAGGCAAAGCCGGGCCAGCGGACCACCGCACTGGTGCATGCCGATGGCTCGCCCTTGGACGAAAAGCAAAGACTCGCAGTGGCATTCAACAGTTACGATTTGGCCAGCGGCGGGCAGCGATGGAAGAGATTGCGGGCGTTGGTGGATCGCCCCGAGGCGAAGCTGGTGGAATACGACTTTCAAACGCGGGAAGCAGTCATCAACTACATCCGCAAGCGCGGCACGATTACACCAACCGTCGGTGATTGGTGGACGGCGAGGCGTGGCTCCAAGACGGATCGCGCATCCGAAACCAAGTAGGGGCCTACCGGGGCGCGAGTTTCAGAGCGCCGGCGGTGTCGGGAACGATCGTTCGCGTTCCGTTCTCCAGCTTGACGGGACCAGTAATCGTGATCACGCGCCCCGTTTGAAATTCCGCGGCGGACAGTCCTGACAGGGCCTTTTCTCCGAGCGCGACCTGGATTTCACCGGTGGCATCCTGGACACTGAGTCGCTCGGTTTTGTCGATATTTTCCGAAGCAGCGATGGTGCCGGAGACGATCACGATGCGGTCAACCCAATCCGTTTTGATCGCTCCGATGACCGTCGCGATCGGTGGCGCTGTCAAACCGACCGCAGTCTGCGCGTCTGTAGTCGCGGTGGGTGTTGCGGCGCCGGTCGCCCCACTGACGACGGTCAACGAGGCCGCGCTGTGCAGTTGCAATTGGAGTTGATCCCGGTAGACACTGACAGTAGCTGTCATGCGGACGAGGTTTCCCACTTTCACCTTCGTGACGAGTTGCGGTTGCATTTCCGACCAATACACCAGTGGAAGTGTCGCGCCGGTTTCGGTGAGGCTAACGAGATAAGGGGCACGAGCAGTACTCGGCTCGCGCACGTTTGAGATGACGGCCTGCACGGTGACTTCATGATCTATCATTGATTTGGTGATGCTGCCGATGGGCGTGAGGGATACGTCATTCGCCAGTGCGGCGGCTGGATTCGCCATATTCGTACAAAGGAGCCCGACAAAAATGGCCAACAGCCAGCGGTAAGGGAAGTTTCCGCCATGAGAAGTGAGAGTGTTCCTTAAAGGTTGGTTGGTAGATGTTGGCAGCATGTTTTTCTTTTTCATCTGGAGGTTCATGGTTTACCCGCCGAAACAATGATTGTTCCAACGAAACGCCGTCGCGGCAAGGTAAAACCCTGATGAACCCAATGGAGAGTGCAGCGGTGGCATATTAGCTGCTTGGTTCTGCTTAGGATTGTTGTCGATGGCAATTGGATACTGACAAGCGTTTATGGCGAATTTTACCTATCAAGCGCGCGATACCTCGGGAAAACCGAAAGGTGGCGATATCGAAGCCGAGAATCAGCAGGCGGCGGCCTCGCTGCTGATGGATCGCGGGCTGATGGTCATTTCAATCCGGGCGACCATCGGGCGCAAAGCCGGGCGCAAGCGGCGCCAAGGCAAGGTCAAGTCGCAGGATCTGGTGGTTTTCACCCGCCAACTGGCAACCATGATGGATGCCGGGTTGCCGCTTGTTCAGACGTTGACCGCCCTGGAAGAGCAGACCGATAGCCCGGCCTTCAAGCCCGTATTGCGGGAGGTCACCGCGAGGGTGGAGCAGGGCAACTCTTTTTCCGAGGCCTTGAGCGAACATCCCAAGGTATTTACCAAACTCTACGTGAGCATGGTGGAAGCCGGGGAAACCGGCGGCTTGCTGGCGGAGATCCTGGATCGCCTCGCGAGCTATTTGGAGTCAACGGCCCGTCTGAAGAAGAAAGTGAAGTCGGCCATGTCATACCCGGTCATCGTGTGTTTCATCGCGCTTTCAATCGCGCTGTTCTTGATCGTCAAGGTCATTCCGATCTTTGCCGGTATCTATAAGGACTTCGGCGCCGCATTGCCGACCCCGACGCAGATCCTGATCGACATCAGCGACATCATTCGCGCGTATTTCGTGCTCGCCATCGGCGCGGTAGGTGGAGTGATCTTTGGCTTTGTGAAGTTCAAGCAAACCAAACGAGGGATGGCGATGTGGGACCGTACCAAGCTGCGGATGCCCGTGTTTGGAAAACTGATTCACAAGATTGACATCTCACGATTCGCGCGCACCTTC
>Ga0224557_1000867_pt1 | contig 31490 bp, 31 predicted proteins | sample 714S31014metaG_FD_180677 | JGI IMG/M metagenome (GOLD analysis project Ga0224557, IMG submission 180677) | Peat soil microbial communities from Stordalen Mire, Sweden - 717 S3 10-14 | ecosystem: Environmental > Terrestrial > Soil > Wetlands > Peat | place: Sweden: Norrbotten County, Stordalen... | reverse complement strand
ATCCGGACCGGGTCGCCAACCAGGACGGCGACGATGGGGGAGGAGGGGTGGGCCCCGGGCAGAGCCCGCTCCCCGAGCCGCAGCCGGAGCAACCGGGCGCGCTCGTGGAGCCGGAGGACCAGCTCCGGCTCGGCCATCAGCACCTCCAGCGCTGCGCGCGCGGCCGCGACGGTGGGGTGGGGGGGCGCGGTCGAGAAGATGAGCGCCCGGCCACGCTGGAGGAGCAGCCGGCGGACCGGCTCCGCCCCGCAGATTGCCGCGCCGGCCGCGCCCAGGGCCTTGGAGAAGGTGACCACCCGGACCACGTGGTCGCCGGTCACCCCCAGGTCGGCGGCGAGCCCGCGCCCTCCCGGACCGGTCGTTCCCAGAGCGTGGGCCTCGTCGACGACCAGCCAGGCGCCGCGGCGCTGGGCCAGCCGGTCGAGGGCGACCAGGTCGGCGGCGGCCCCGTCCATCGAGAAGACGGAGTCGGTGACGAGGATCGGGCGCCCCTCGGCGCGGGCCAGGCGGGCCTCCAGGTCGGCGCTGTCGAGATGGCGGTAGACGGCCACCTGCGAGCGCGACGCCCGGCAGCCGTCGATCAGCGAGGCGTGGTTGCCGGCGTCGCTCAGAATGGTCGCGTCGGGGCCGCCGAGCGCCTCCAGGATCGCGACGTTGGCCGCGTAGCCGCTCGGCGCCACCGTGGCGGTGGCGGCGCCGAGGAAGCCGGCGAGCGCCTCCTCCAGGTCGGCGATGGCCCCGTGGCCGCCGGAGAGGTGGCGGGAGCCGGTGGCACCGACCCCCAGCTCCAGGGCGGCCCGCGAGGCCGCCTCGCGCACCGCCGGGTGGATGGAGAGGCCGAGGTAGTCATTGGAGCTGAAGACCACGACGGCCCTGCCGTCGACCGCGCAGCGGGGCTCGCTTCCCCCCTCGCGCCGGCGCAGGCGTCGGAGCAGCCCCGCCCGTTCGTCGGCGAGCAGGGTCTCCTCCGCCCAGGCCAGGGGCGCCGGACTCCCTGACCGCTCGCTAGTCGGCATCTTCCACCCAGGTGTCCCAGCTGGAGGCGGAGATCCCGAGCCCCACCCGCACCCGGGGGAGCTGCCAGAGCGCGGTGCTGTAGTCGTCGGCGGAGTCGTTGACGAGGTCCTGCAGCCCGCCCACGTAGCCGTAGCCCTGGAGGGTGGTGAAGAGCGGCTGCTCCCGGGCGCTGTCGGAGAACTGGGTCGACCCCGGCCATACCCCGGTGTAGGCGATGAACTGGATCGGCTGGGCGCCGATGAGACTCTCCAGGGTGGTCTTGCTCTGGTTGGTGACGGTCTCGAGCTGCTGGCCGGTGGCGTCTCCCGTCCAGAGTGCCACGTTGTCCTTGAGGGTGTGGTCGCCGAAGGAGAAGCCGGTGTCCGCCAGATCGCGCAGCTCGGCCGCGGTCACGTACTGCTGGGGCCCGTAGACGCCGCCGACCAGGGCTGTGCACGGGAAGAAGACGGCGGTGAAGCCGTACTGACGAAGGATCGGCACCGCGTTGGTCCACTGGCTCAGCCGGCCGTCGTCGAAGGTCACCACGAACGAATGGGCTGGCAGCGGCAGCCCGTAGAGGAGGGCGTCGGCCAGGTGCGGCAGCGAGATGCTGGTGGCGCCGATCGAGTGCGCGTAGGCCATCTGGGCCTGGAACTGGCTGGTCAGGGTGGTCAGCCCCACGTCGATCTTCCAGCCGTAGGTGTTGCCCCCGTAGGCGCTCTCCTGCGGCTCCTGGTTCTCCACCAGGTGGTACATGAAGATGGGGACGTCCACCTGGCGGGAGGTGACGCTCGCGGGGACGATCACCGGCGCGTCCATCGACGCGGGGCCCTCGCCCACGACCCACGCCGCTCCCGTGGCGGAGTCGTATTCGACCGATATCTGGGTCATCGAGAAGAGCGCCGCGACCCCCGGCGGAGAGAGCGAAGCCGGGTTCGCGAAGCTCACCCTGACCGGGAACCGCCAGGTGTCGAGCACCGAGACCGCCGGGCTCTCCGGGTCGTACCAGGTGACCCCTGCGGTGGGCGGCCCGAGGCTGATGGAGGCGATCGGAGCGCCCGAGAACTTGGCCTGCAGCATGGCGGTGCGGTCGCTCTGGCTCGGCCACAGCGCCTGGGCCTCGGGCGCCAGCTCCTCCCACTGCGCGTCCCAGCTCTCGCTCGCGGTCTGGTCGGCGAATTGCTGAGCCAGGGCGGTGACGCTCGGGGTGGCCGAGGGGGTGGGCGTGGCGGTGGGCAGGGGGGTGCTGGGCGAGGAGGTCGGTGACGGACGGTGGGTCGCCGGCGTCGCGACCGGCACGGCGCTGCAGCCCGCGAGGACCAGCGCCAGCGTCAGCAAAGAGCCTCTCCGCCGGAGACGGATCACGAACTTACGCTAGCAGGACGCCGGACGGGCCTGCCCGGTCGTGCCCGAGGACCGCCGGCGGGCGCTCCCGCGCTCGCCCGTTGCCGCTGCCGTGACGCGGTAACCTGTGGCCCCCATGGAGAGCCACGTGCCCGTCCCCTCCGGCGACCGCCTCGAACGTCTCGACCTCCCTGCCCTCGATGCCAAATGGCAGCGGATCTGGGCGGAGCGCGGGACCTACCGCACCGACATGCGCGGGCCACGCCCCTTCTACTGCCTGATGATGTTCCCCTACCCCTCGGCGGAGAAGCTGCACATCGGCAACGCCTTCGCCTTCACCGGTGCGGACATCTACGGCCGCTACCGCCGCCAGAAGGGGGACGACGTCTTCGAGCCGCTCGGCTTCGACGCCTTCGGCATCCACTCGGAGAACTACGCGCTCAAGGTCGGTGAGCACCCGGCCACCCTGACCGCCCGCAACGTCGGGCACTTCCGAGACCAGCTCAAGAAGCTCGGCCTAGGCGCCGACTGGTCCCACGAGATCGACACCACCAGCCCCGACTACTACCGCTGGACCCAGTGGGTGTTTCTCCAGCTCTTCAAGGCGGGGCTCGCCGAGCACCGCGAGGGCCCGGTCAACTGGTGCCCGTCGTGCCTCACCGTCCTCGCCGACGAGCAGGTCGTGAGCGGCGCCTGCGAGCGCTGCGGCACCGCGGTCGAGACCCGTTTCCTCAAGCAGTGGTTCATCAAGACCACCCACTACGCGCAGGAGATGCTCGACGCCCTCGACGGCCTCGACTGGAGCGAGCGGACAAAGATTGCGCAGCGCAATTGGATCGGGCGCAGCGAGGGCGCTCTCATCGACTTCAGGCTCAATGGCTGTGCCCTCCCTCAGGTGACGGTCTTCACGACCCGTCCTGACACCATCTTCGGCGCCACGTTCCTGGTGATCGGCGCTGATCATCCGCAGCTCGCCGACTTTGTCCGCGAGGACCGCCGTGCCGCCGTGGAGGAGTGGCGTGCGTCGCTGCCCCCGGCCGGCGCCGAGCCGGACTTCTCCGTCGGCATCGACCTCGGCACGGTCGCGGTGCATCCGCTCACCGGCGGGGAGGTCCCGGTCTGGGCCGCGCCCTACGTCCTCGGCGGCTACGGCACCGGGGCGATCATGGCGGTGCCCGGCCATGACCAGCGCGACTGGCAGTTTGCCCGCGCCCACGGTCTGCGCATCGTCGAGGTGATCGGCGGCGGTGACGTGGCGGTGGAGGCGTGGACCGGGGACGGGCCGATGGTCAACTCCGGTCAGCTCGACGGCACGCCCTCGCCGGAGGGCAAGCGGCGGGTGGTCGAGCTGCTCGAGGCGCGCGCCGCCGGGCGTGCCCACGTGCAGTTCCGGCTGCGCGACTGGATCATCTCGCGCCAGCGCTACTGGGGACCGCCGCTGCCGATCATCCACTGCCCGGTGCACGGTCCCGTCGGCGTCCCCGAGTCCGAGCTTCCCGTGCTGCTCCCCGAGGTCAAGGACTTCCGCCCGCTCGGCACCGGTGTCTCACCGCTCGCCCAGGTCGAGGCATGGGTCAACGTGCCGTGTCCCGTCTGCGGCGAGCCCTCCAAGCGCGAGACCGACGTCAACGACAACTTCCTGGACTCGGGCTGGTACTTCATGCGCTACCCGTCGACGGACTTCACGGACCGGGCGCTGGATCCCGAGCGGACCCGGCACTGGCTGCCCGTCGACATGTACATCGGCGGCAACGAGCACGCCGTGCTCCACCTCATGTACGCGCGCTTCCTGATGCGCGCCCTGCACGGGATGGGCCACGTGCCCACGCCGGAGCCGTTCACCCGCTTTCGGGCCAACGGCATGCTCACCTTCGGCGGCAAGGGCAAGATGTCGAAGAGCAAGGGCAACGTCGTCAACCCCGACACCTACATGGCCCGGCACGGCGCCGACGCTCTGCGCCTCCACGTGATGTTCCTGGGGCCGTTCCTCGAGGGTGGGGAGTGGAACGAGCGAGGAATGCTGGGCCAGAGCCGCTTCCTGGAGCGGGTGTGGCGATGCGTCCAGGCGGCGGCGTCGGACGACCTCTCCGACGTCGCGCGCGAGCGGCGCCGCCACCGGACCATCGCGGCCGTGGAGACCGCCATCCTGTCGCTCCACTACAACACCGCCGTCGCGGCGCTCCACGAGCTGGCCCACGGGATCGACGAGGAGGCGCGTGAGGCGAGGGCACGGCGGATCGACGCCCGCACCCTGGTGCAGCTGCTCGCGCCCTTTGCGCCCCATATCACCGAGGACCTCTGGGAGCGGCTCGGGGAGAGCGGCTCGGTGCACCGGGCAGCGTGGCCGGAGCACGACCCGGCGCTCGCCGAGGAGCCGCGGGTGACCATCGCGGTGCAGGTGAACGGGAAGCTGCGGGCCACCTTCGAGTGCGAGGCGGGGACCGCCGCCGCGGAGCTGGAGCGCCTTGCCCTGGCGCAGCCGCGGGTGGTCGAGCTGCTCGCCGGCCGGCCGCCGCGCAAGGTGGTGGCCGTGCCCGACCGGATCGTCAACCTGGTGGTGTGAGGGGAGGGGCGATCGCCTCCCTCCCGGTCAGCAGTTGTTGTAAGCGCTGCAGCTGGCGCTGTTGGCCGCGGAGACCGCCAGGGGAAGAAAGATGATCGCCAGCACCAGCCCGACCACGCCCAGGATCACACCGATCTTCGCCAGCCCGCGTCGGCTCCCGCTCGAGTTCCCGCCCCGGGTAAGGCTGACGGCGCCGAAGACGATCGCCAGGGTGGCGACCACGAAATCCGCGCCCATCAGCGTGTTGACCCCGGAGACGCCGGAATACGTCTGAGCGTCGATCACCGTGAGCTTGTAGAAGAACCAGTAGACGGTCGGGATCAGCGACATCGCCAGGCCGACGATCCCGAGCACCCCGGACGCAGTCGCCATCGCGGTGGAGGGAGTCGAGGGGGCGGAGGGGACTCCCCAGTACGGCCGGGCGTACGCGTAGGGGTAGGAAGGGGCTCCCGGGTATGGCGAGGCGGCCTGCGCACCGGGCGATGGCGGCGCCGAGCTCACCGGTTGCGGCGGGGTCGCGAACGGCTCCGGAAGGGATCCGGCCGGCTGCGGGGCGGCGGGGTCGGTCGCGGGCATGAGCGGGTCTCCTAGGCAGGGCCTGCTAGCAGCCGTAAGTGCACTGGGTGCCGCCGAAGCCGGCGTAGATCACGGCGTAGAAGATGAGCCCGAGCACGACGGTGACCACTCCGAGCACCAGACCTGCGATCGCCATCCCCCTGCCGGCGCCACCCCTCCGCCTGGCGGTGGAGATGCCGACTGCGCCGAAGATGATCGCCAGCGCCCCGAGCACCCAGTCGACACCGGGGAACCAAGACAGGAAGAGGCTGATGAGGCCCAGCACCAGCGCCGTGACCGCGTAGCCGTTGCCCGTCTGCGGAGGCGCGTACGGATAGGGCGCCGCGAAGGGAGGCGGCGGCGGATACGCGCCCGGCGGCACAGGGTACGGGCCTGCCTCGGGGGGGTAGGGGCTCGCCTCCGGTGGGTACGGGCCGTCCGGGGTCACGTCCAGCGGAACCGTGAAACCAGGGCTGGGCGGCGGCGGCGCGTCCCCGCCTGCGGTCGGGTCGGGGCCTGGGGGCAGGTCAAGTCCGGACATGGTCTCTCCCGGGCACGCCATGGGCCGGGGCCGCACCCCGGGTGCGCGGATTATGCGCTGATCAGGAAGCGGCGTCCAAGGCTTCGGGCGGGTCTGGTATCCTGCCCCAGCGCACGGGCCGCCGTGCTCATTGGCCTGTCCGCCGATGGGCCTCTTCCGCGTCGAGGGCGCGGAGGATCAGTCACCTTGTCAGCTGTTGTCACCGAGCGATGAAGCCACCACAGTCATCCGACGTCCCCCGCACTGAGGCCACGACCCCGGCGACCTTCGTCGTCGTCCGTCATGGCGGTCACCAGTACCGCGTCGCCCCCGGTGACCGGCTCGTCGTCGACCGCCTCCCCTCCGCCGTCGGCGACGTGATCGGGCTGGAGCCGGTGCTCCTTCTCTCCGACGGGAACGGCGTTCAGGTCGACGCGGCCAGCCTCGAGGGGGTCCGTGTCGCGGCCACCGTGGCCGGGCACCGTCGCGGGCGCAAGATCCGGGTCTTCACCTTCAAGCCCAAGAAGCGGCATCGCCGCACCCTCGGCTTCCGGGCCGAGCAGACCGAGCTGGTCGTGGATCGGGTGCTCGCCAAGGGTGACCCGCTTCCCGAGCCGGTGGCGGTCGAGGAGTTCGAGGTGCCGGAGACCGAGGACGAGGCGGTGGCCGTCGAGGAGGTCGCGCCCGAGCCCGAGACCCCCGAGCCGCCCGCGGCCCGGCGCCGCAGCCCCCGGGCCGCGGTGGTGGAGACCGGCGCCGCGGAGACCGTGGCCGAGGCCGAGGCGTCCACCCCGTCCGGCACGCCCGAGGCGCCACGCCGCCGCGCCGCCCGCAAGACCCCTCCACCGGAGGCTGGTGAGTAGAGATGGCCCACAAGAAAGGCGGAGGCAGCTCCCGCAACGGACGCGACTCCAACTCCAAGCGTCTCGGTGTCAAGCGCGGCGACGGCTCGCTGGTGCTGGCCGGGACCATCCTGGTCCGGCAGCGCGGCACCAAGATCCTGCCTGGCGGCAACGTCGGGGTTGGCCGGGACCACACCCTCTACGCCCTGGCGAGCGGCCTGGTGGCCTTCGACCAGAAGGGGGGGGATCGGACCCGGGCCAGTGTGCTCGCGCTTCCGATGCTGGATCTGGCCATGGAGGGGAGGACGTCCAGTGATGCGGACGACACGATCCCGTCCGCCGGTGACGACTCCACACGGGTCACCGAGGCCGCAAACGCCGCCGTCTGACCTCGCGGCCGCGCGCCCGTCGCGTGCGCCTGGTTTGAGCTGAGTCCTCCCCCGTGTTCATCGATGAGGTCAGCCTCGATGTCGCCGCCGGCTCCGGTGGGCGCGGCGCGGTCGGCTTCCGGCGCGAGAAGTACGTCCCGCGGGGCGGCCCCGATGGCGGTGACGGGGGGTGGGGCGGCAGCGTCGTCCTGGTCGTGGAGCCGGGCGACAGCAGCCTGAGCCGTTACCGGGAGCGGCGCCGCTTCCACGCTCCGGACGGACGCCCGGGTGGCGGTGCCCTGCGCAGCGGTCGCGACGGGCCGGACCTCGTCCTCCCCGTGCCGCCCGGCACCGTCGTGACCGACGCGGAGAACGGCGAGCTGATCGGCGACCTCGCCAGCCCGGGCCAGCGCCTGGTGATCGCCGAGGGAGGGCGCGGGGGCCGGGGCAACGCCCACTTCGCGGGTGCCGTCCGCCAGGCGCCCAGGATCGCCGAGCTGGGGGACCCGGGGGCGCAGCGCCGCATCCACCTGGAGCTCAAGCTGATCGCCGACATCGGTCTGGTCGGGCTCCCCAACGCCGGCAAGTCCACCCTGCTCGCGGTCCTGACCGGGGCCCGGCCAAAGGTCGCCGCCTACCCCTTCACCACTCTCCACCCCAACCTGGGCGTGGCCGAGATGAGCGGTGGGCACACCCTGGTCCTGGCCGACGTCCCCGGGCTCATCGAGGGCGCCCACGATGGTGCCGGGCTGGGCATCGAGTTCCTCCGGCACCTGGAGCGGACCAGGGTGCTCATCCACGTCGTGGACTGCGCCGCCGGTGCCGCCGAGGCGAGGCGGGCGATCGAGCAGGTGGTGGCGGAGCTGGGCGCATTCAGCCCCCAGCTCGCCGAGCGGCCCACGCTCGTCGCTCTCAACAAGATCGACCTGCCCGAGGCGGGGGAGGCGGCCGGCGAGCTCGAGCCGGAGTTCCCCGGCGCTCACCGGATCAGTGCGGCGGCTGGCATCGGCACCCGCGATCTCCTGGAGGCGGCCGCCGATCTGGTCGCCGCGGCCCGCCACGCCGCCGCCGGCCCCACCGCCGGCTCATCGGGCGAGGCGGGGGGCGTTCAGGGGGCGGGGGATGCTGATGCCGCCGCGGGTGGCCACCGCATCTACCGGCACGTCTCGCACGAGCCGGGGCCGCCCCACGTGGAACGCGACCCGGACGGGGCCTACCGGGTCATCGACCCCGCCGTCCTGCGGATCGTGGAGCGCACCGACCTCGACGAGGAGGAAGCGGTGGCGGTCCTCCATCGGAGGCTGGCAGCGGCGGGCGTCGATGCCGCCCTGGCGGCGGCGGGCTGCCAGGATGGCGACAGCGTCCGCATCGGCTCCGCGGAGTTCACCTTCGCGGCGGACGCGATGAGCTCCTTTCCCCGCCCGCCCCGCCGGTCGCGCGGATGAGCCTCACCCGGGTCGCGGTCTTCGGCGGCACCTTCGACCCCTTCCACCTCGGTCACCTCGCGGTGGCCGAGCAGGCGAGGGAGGGAGTGCTGGCTGATGAGGTGTGGGTGGTGCCGGCCGGGGTGCCCCCCCACCGCGGCCCGGTGATGGCCGGTGCCGCCGACCGTCTGGCGATGTGCAGGGCGGCGATCGAGGGCCGCCTCCACATCTCCGCCCTCGACCTAGAGCTGCGCCGCCCCGGCCCGTCCTACACCCTCGACACCATGCGCGACCTGGGAGCGGGACATCCGGGTACGCAGTTCTGGGTGGTCCTCGGTGCCGATGCCGCCCGGCAGACGTCCGGCTGGCACGGGGGCGCCGAGCTGCTGGGCACCTACCACTTCGTCCTGGTCAACCGCGCTGGGGAGGCGCCGATCCGCCACGCGGAGGCGATCGCCCTCGGCTTCCTGCCCGGGCTCACCCGGGTGGTGGGCATCGACTCCCCGGACATCTCCGGCACCGAGATCCGTCGCCGGGTGATGGCCGGGGAGCCGCTGGGCGGCATGGTCAGCCCCGCCGTCGCCACCATCATCGAGGAACGTGGCCTCTATCGCTGAGCCGGCCAGATGTTCGGCGCGCTCCGCCCGCCCGGGTCCCGCCCGCGGCCGGCCGGTCCGCGCCCGCACCGATGTCATAATCGTCCGCGGATGACGTCCGAAGAGTTGGTGGAGGCGATCAGCTCCGCCGCCGCCGACAAGAAGGCGCGCGACGTCGTGAGCATTGACCTTCGGGGCAAGACCACCATCGCGGACTTCTTCGTGGTCTGCGAGGGCGACACAGACCGGCAGGTTAGAGCCATTGTTGACAATATCGAGGAGGCCTGCGGGGCGCTCGGAGCTCGGCCGCTCCACGTCGCCGGGATGCGCGACGCCTCCTGGGCGTGCGTCGACTTCGACTCCGTGATCGCCCACGTCTTCCTTCCCGGTGAGCGGATCTTCTATGACCTCGAGGGGCTCTGGAAAGCGCCCCGGGCCGAGGTCGGCTGAGCCGGCTTCCGCTCATTTCCGCCCAGTTCGGCGTCAGGTCCGCTGCCCCTGCCGTGATCTGGTCGGCCTGAGCCGCCGCCGCCCGGCCTTCCGGAGAGGGCTTCAGCCCGTGACGATGACCGGTGGGTTGGAGGCCAGGAACTGGCCGAAGTTGATCACCGCCAGGAGTATCGCCACGGCGCCGAGGGCGCTGACGGCGATGAGCGCAGCCTTCTGCCAGAGCGCCAGGTCGCGGCCGCCGACGGCGCGCACCGGCGGGATGATCAGGCCGATCAGGGCCCCGGCCGCGAAACCGCCCAGGTGGGCGTAGTTGTCGATGTAGCCGGAGAAGGTGAATCCGAGGACGATGGTCATGACGAGCGAGACCATCACCCCGCGACGCAGCGCGTGGGTCAGACCCGCCGGGAGGTCGTGACGCTGGACACGACCCATGGTGAAGAGCAGGCCCAGCAGCCCCATCAGCCCCCCGGAGGCTCCCACGAATATGGCGTCGGAGAAGGGGAGGTTGAGGGTGCTGGCCAGCACGCTCATCGCGCTCGCCGCAAAGGCGGTGGCGATGAACGTGGCGAGCAGCGTGATCCGTCCGTAGATGGGCTCGACGATGCGGCCGAGGATGACCGTCGAGTAGCAGTTGACCAGCAGGTGCAGCGAGAGGTATGAGCTGACCCCGCCGCTGGAGTTGAAGAAGCCAGGGACGTGCAGCAGCGCGGTGCTGAAGAACCGCCACCAGTCACTGCCCCCGGGATACCCAAAGGCGATGCCACCGACCGCGGAGTAGCCGGCGTAGCTGATATCTCCGGGCCCGCCGTAGCGCTGCCACATGGTGTTCTCGACCAGGAAGATGACGATGAAGGTCGCCACCATCGCGTAGGTGAGCCGCGGGGTCGAGATCAGGGCCCGCCGGGCTGGGGCCACGTAGCCGCTGTGGACCGTCTCGCGCTCGGCGAGGTCGACGGCCGCGAGCGTGGGTGGCTCGGCCCCGCCCCGGAGCGCCCGTGCCGCCGCCCGGATCTCGCCCACGCCGGGCAGGCCGGGTGGCGCCGGGAGCAGGGCACCGGCGTCGCCGGACCCCGCGTCGGCCCACATCACCCCCAGATGGACGGCCGGGTGGGCGGGTGGTGGGAGCTGAGCGGTGAGGGGAGAGAGGGCGACCAGCAGGATGTCGCAGCGTGCCGCCGGCTGCGTCCGCAGGCGGGCGTCGCCCCAGCGCAGCGCGGCCCCGATCCGGCGGTGGAGGTCGGCAAGCTGCGCCGCGGGGTCGTCCGGCGGCTGGAAGAAGCCGACCAGGGCTGAGCGCGCGCCGGTCCAGGCCACGGTCACCAGTGCGTAATCCGAGCCCAGCTCACCGAGCCGGCTGTCCCGGGGATCGGCGAGGCGGAGGCGGTACCGGGTCACCAGCCCCAGGCCGACCAGTCGGGCGAGCGCCGGCGGTTGGGGGGGCAGCCCTCCCTCGTCGGACCAGCTGTTCTCCGTCACCGGGCCAGTCTATCGGCGCGGAGGGGGGAGGCCCCGCCGGAGAGGTGGGGCGGACCGCCCCCGAGGCCCGGGGGGCCGTTCGCGCTATCGTCCACCGGCGATGAGCCGCTGCCCCTCGCCGCCGCCGGTCCTGCCGTGAGCTCGGACCGGCACCTCAGCCTCGGTCCCCTCTATCGCGAGATGCGCGCCGGTCTCGGCGACGCCGGGCGGGTGCGGGTGACGGTGGAGTTTCAGGAGCGCACGCTCGCCGCGCCGGCCGGCGGGCAGGGAGCAGCGGAGCTCGTCAGCTTCGTCCTGGAGACCTTCGTCGAGTACGAGGATCGGGTCCTCGACCGCGCGCAGGTTGCCCTGCACGGGCCCGGCCCGCCGAAGCGCTTCCTGGTCGCGCGCCACGGCTCGGCCTACGCGTACAGCCTCGACGGGGGCGAGCGCTGGGGTCGGCTGGTGGCCCATCCCCGGATCTTCGACCTGGAGGAGTTCGAGGCCGAGTTGGGCCAGATCCTCGTCGAGGACGCGACCTACGACGTGCTCGACGGCAGCCGCGACCTGCAGGCACCGGCGGGATCGCGGCCGAGGCCGGAGCGGTTCGTCGATGCGCTCGACGTCAGCATGGACCGCGAGGCCTTCCTCCGCCTTCTCCGGGTCTTCTCGGCCGACGTCGACGATGATCCCGACGCACCCGCGCTCAACGCCTTCTCGGTGAGCCTCCAGGCCGCGGACGACGTCTCGCTGCAGTACTGGTGGTCATTGAGCGACCGCGTGTCCGAGGTCGACGACGTCCCCCTCAAGGTCCGCTGCAGCGTCTCGATCCGGGTCGCCGCGCTGGGCGCGGAGGAGAACAGTGCCGTCCGCCTTGATGAGGCCCTGCCGGACGTCGCCGACCTCGACGGCGTCTGGGCGATCCTTCGCCACGGCGCGCCGGATGCGGCAGAAGAGGATCGAGGACCGGGGCGGCGCTAGCAGGGGCTAGGTTCCGACGGCTGGCGACGCGGTCGGCGAGGGCACGGGCGTGGGGGCGGCGGTGGGGGGGGGGGGGGGAGTCGGCACATACGGCTGGGAGAAGGGGGTGTTCGACGCCGTCGGCTCCCCCCTGCAGCCCGGGTTGCAGATCGGGCCGCCGTTGCCCATCGAGCTGTCCGGACCGGTGCCCGGGAGGTAGTACGCGCCGCCCGCCTCGTACACGTCGGAGGGTGTCTGGTACCAGACCACCGGGGTGTTCGCGGTCACGCCCTCCATGAATTCCTGCCAGATCGGCGCCGCCCCGGTCACACCACTGGAGACATCGGAGAGCCCGTGGTTGGCGCCCTCGCCCTGGGGGTCGCCCACCCACACCGCGGTGAGGATGTTCGGCTCCCAGCCCACCGTCCAGTTGTCGACGTTGTCGTACGAGGACCCGCTGGTGCCGGTCTTGGCGCTGACCTGGCGATCCGGCAGGCTGAGCTTCTGGTAGCTGCCGAACGCCGCCAGCCGGTAGGTGGCCTTGCTCAGCGTCTCGTCCATGATGTAGGCGACGTTCTCCGGCACCACCCGCTGGGCGTTGGCGGCGGCGTCGTAGGTCCAGACCGGGGCGCCGCTCGCCGCATCGGTGATCTTCACGACCGGCGCCGGGGCGTGGTGGACGCCGAGGTCGGCGATGGTGGCGGCGCCGTCGGCGAGGTCGAGAGGGCTGACCGGGAAGGTCCCCAGGGTGAAGGAGTACTCGGTGGACGCTGGGAAGTTGGCGCCCGCGATCAGGCTGACCCCCGCGTCGACGGCCAGGTTGGCGACGGGGAGCACGCCCACCGCGTATTCGGTCCTGACCGCCGGCAGGTTCAGCGAGTTGCCCAAGCAGTACTCCATCTCGCAGAAGCCGTAACCGGCGGATGCGCCCTCATAGTCCTTGGGCGTCCACCCGTTGATGGTCATCGTCTCGTCCGAGATCTGCGTCGTCATGGTGTACTGCCGTGAGGCGATCGCGTCCGTGTAGGTGAAGAGCTTCATGGTGGAGCCCGGCTGGCGCCCCGAGATCGCCAGGTTGTCCTGGCCGTAGACCGTGCTGCTGTAGTTGGCGCTGCCGGTCATGGCCAGGACCGCCCCCGTCTGCGGGTCGAGGCTCACCAGGGCGCCGTCACCGCCGGCCGCCCCCTGCACGAACCAGCCGGGGTTGGAGGTGATCACGTTGTGCACCGTCGCATCGCCCAGCGCCTGGTCTTGCAGGTTGAGCGTCGTGTAGATGTCGTAGCCGCCGGGGTCCTCGAACCCGTCTCCGTTGAAGAGGCTGGGGAGGTAGTAGCCGGTGAGATAGTTGAGGAAGCTGGAGGTGTTGGCCCCGTCGATGACGGTCGGCGGGAGGTAGTCCTCCCACGTGTAGTACTTGAGCGACTCGGCCGCTGCCGCGGCCGCCTGGTCCTGGCTGATGCTCCCCATCGCCACCATCGCCTGCAGCACGGCGCCCTGCCGCTGCTTGGCGCCCCCCGGGTTGAGGTTGGGGTTGAACTCCGACGGGGCCTGGGGCAGACCGGCGAGCATCGCCGACTGGGCGAGGTCCAGAGCGCTCGCGGGTTCGTGGAAGTACAGCTCCGCAGCGGTCTGGATCCCGTAGGCCTGGTTCCCATAGGGGATGCGGTTCAGGTACATCTCCAAGATCTGGTCCTTGGAGAAGTCGTTGACCAGCTCGGTCCCGAGGATGATCTCCTTGATCTTGTAGGCGAGGCTGCCGTTGTCCTGCAGGAAGCTGATCTTGGCGAGCTGCTCCGGGATGGTGGACGCGCCGCCCGCGTTGGTGTGGCGCAGATAGCCCACGCCAGCCTCTGCGATCCGGCCCAGGTCCAGGGAGCTCTCCGTCCAGAAGTGACGGTCCTCGATGTCGACCGTCGCCTCCTGGAGGTACGCCGAGATGTCGGCGAGGGAGGCGTGGAGGTGGAAGGAGCCGGACGTGTGGATGACGTCGATGAGGGTGCCGTTCGCCGCGTAGACGTTGGTGTCGACGGGGTCCTCCATCCCGGCCACGGTCACCGCGTCGGGGATCTGACCCAGATAGATGTTGTACCCGGCGTCGACGGTGACCGCGGCGCCCGCCCCGATGCTGGAGAAGAGGGCCAGGAAGAGCAGAGAGGTGCGCAGGAGAGGCCGCCGCCGCCGCGGTGCCTTCCGCTTCCTGCCCAGCAGGAGGTCGCGCCGGTTACGGCGCCGCGCCGACGGCGGGACCGCTTCGGCTCCGTTCCGGGCGGCGCCTCCGCCGGCCCTCACGCCGTTCGAGCCGCTGCGGGGCCGGACGCTGCCGGCCCGCACCCTGCGGGGGCGGGAGCTGTCGGGGGGGGTGGTGGGCACGGTGCCGATGAAGCTCCGATGATGTGGGGCGGGGCGGGGGTGGGACCGCGCTCAGGAGAACGGCCCCGAACCCGGAAAGGTTACGCCCCGTTGAGGATGGCGGCGACGCTGTAGAGCCCGAGGACCGCGGCGACGATCACGGCGCCGACCCAGAGAGGGCCGGTGCCCTCCTCGATCCAGAAGGGGCCGGCGCGCCGCTGACCTCGAGCGCCCTCGTCCACATAAATGCCGAGCATGATCGCACCCTACCACGACGGTCCCGTCACGGAGCCGTCACCTCCTGCGGCCCCGCGGCCCCTCCGGCGACGTTCGAGATCGCGGAACGCGAGATCCAGGACGCAGATGTGTGGCGGGTCTATGACAAGTCCCCGGCTGGGCGGGGGCTCGCGAATCTGGCGATGACACAATCGGCCGAGATATGGCTGTCCAAGCGCTCCCCGTCGCCCCGGCACCGATCGCCCTTCCCCCGATGCCGCGCAGCGCGGAGGAGACTGGCCTCCCGTTCAGCTTCGTCTGCGACCTGGTCCTGAAGGTCCTCTACTTCAACGGCAGCATGCTGGGCGGTGACATTGCCCGGCACGTGTGCCTGCCTTTCCCCTTTGTTGAGACCACTCTCAAGTTCCTGGCTGACGAGGGCTATTGCGCCTCCGCCGGGGTCAGGGCCGCGGTGCTCGCCGAGGACGAATCGATCAACGCCGGCATGCAGTTCACGATCACGACCACCGGTCGGCAGCGCGCCCGGGAGCTTCTCGAGATCAACCAGTACGCCGGCCCGGCGCCGGTGCCGATCGCCGACTACAACGCCATGGCCGCTCGCCAGGCGGACGTGGGCATCGCCGTCAACCGAGCGCGCCTCCACGAGGTCTTTTCCCACCTGGTGCTCAACCAGCGCGTGCTCGACCACCTCGGTCCGGCCCTCTCGGCGCGCCACGCCTGCTTCCTCTACGGCCCCTCGGGCAACGGCAAGACGAGCATCGCCGACGCCAGCGCACGGGTGATGGGCCCGCCCGTCTTCATCCCCCGCGCGCTCTACGTGCACGGCGAGGTCATCCGCTTCTACGACCCCATCTATCACACCCCGATCGACCGTCCGCTGCCTCCCCACGACACGCGCTGGCAGCTTGCCGAGAGGCCCGCCGTCAAGGCGGGCGGCGAGCTGACCCCGCGCATGCTGGAGCTGGGTTTCGACGCCGCTCTCGGCTTCTACGAGGCCTCACTCCAGCTCAAGGCCAACGGTGGCCTGCTCCTCGTCGACGACTTCGGCCGCCAGCAGAAGATGTCGCCCCGCGACCTTCTCAACCGGCTGATCGTCCCCCTGGAGAACGGGGTCGACTACGTCAACATCGCCCGGGCTGGCACCAGCGTGGCGGTGCCCTTCACCTGCCTGCTGATGCTCAGCACAAACCTCGAGCCTCACAACCTGATGGACGAGGCCTTCCTGCGCCGGGTCCGCTACAAGGTGCACGTCCCCGATCCCACCGCCGAGGAGTTCGTCGAGATCTGGCGGCGGGTCTGTGCGGCCCAGGAGATCCCCTACCGCGAGGCGGTCATCGCCGACCTCATGCGGCGCCACTACATCGAGAAGGACCGCGACTTTCACGGCTCCCACCCGCGCGACCTGTTGGAGCACGTCGTCCATCTCTGCCGCTACCTGGGGCGCGAGCCCGAGCTCACCACCAAGCTGCTCGACGAGGCCTGCGAGACCTACTTCGTCGACGACGCCGGCGAGGAAGACTGACCCGAACCGCTCGGCACGAGGGGGCGTGGGGCCCCGGGTAGACTGTCGTCCCTCCGGGGCCGGCAGCTCAGCCGCAGGGGCGCCGGGGTGCGGGCTCTGCCCGTGGGGCGGGCAGGGGAGTCCCCCTTTTCCGGGGGGGCTGATCGGGGAGCATGTGGCCCCCGGGTAGACTGTGGTCCCTCTGGGGCCGGTAGCTCAGCTGGGAGAGCGCTGCCCTCGCACGGCAGAGGTCCGGGGTTCGAGTCCCCGCCGGTCCAGGGCACCATGCGGCAGGCCGCATGGGGGCCCCTTGCTGTTCTCACAGGGGCTCGCAGCCCCTCACCGGCCCGGCAGAGCCGGGCTCGGCTCACCCCGCCTCGGGGGCGAGCCGCCGGGAATCCTCGCTGGGTGCCGGTTGCGGGCAGAGAGCCGACGCCGCCGGTCCACTACCAGCCAATTCCGCCGGTATTCAACTGTGCAGCTGGTTCGTTTCGGTCAATCGGGCTGGTCGGTGCGGGAAGCAGTCAGCGCCACCGCCACGCAGAGCAGTCCGAGGAGCAGGGCGATCGGTCCCATGAGGACGCGTTCCCACGTGCTCGAGGAAGCAAAGTTCGCGAGAGCGCTCAGAGCCATCGCTCCGCCTAGCAACCATGTGCCCCAGCGACTGAGGCGGAGAGAGACGTTCGGGATCCGGTATCCAGCGCGACGCAGGACCATGAGAGCCGCGAAAACCAGAATCGCCGCCGCAGAGGCGCTCGCCGTCCGCAGCTCGGCGGGCAAGACGCCATCGGCGCCACCCCAAGCGGCGTGGCCGAGCGGGGCGCCAAGAGCGAGCGCCGCTTGGAAGCCGGCCATCGCGAGAAAGCCGGTGGCGGCCGCACCGGCGGCTCGTCGCGTCACAACATTCTTTGGCACCAGTGTCGAGCGAACGGTTGCCGTACTCATGTGCGACTCTCCTTGTTGAGATGCGTGCTGCTCGGTCTGGTTGAATCAAGCTGATCAAGAGCGGCTACGGCCTCGTTCGCCCACGCGATCGCGGCTCGGGCGGTGTGCTCTCCGAACGCCAGCGTGAGGAGCTGATAGGGACGTTCGTCGGCCATTTCGGACGCCTGCGCAATGTCGGCCCGGATGGCCACGTACTCTGCAAGGCGGCGCTCTGCCTCGGCTCTCGCGTCGAGCACCAGCGCACGGCACGCGGCCGGCCCGAGGTGGCGTCCGAGGAACAGCCGGAGAAGGAGACCGTTGCGAGGCGGATCGCGCTGGATCGGCTCCGACAAGAGCTCCCTCAACTGAGCAGTCCCCGACGGTGTGATCCGGAAGGTCGACGAACCGTTTCTCGCTGACTCACGCCGCTCGACATAGCCATCACGTTCGAGCTCGGCAAGCGCTGGATAGATCTGGCCGAAGCTCTCGCTCCAGAAGTGCCCAAGCACCTCCCGGATGGCCTCCCTCAGCGCGTACCCGGTCATCGGCATGACGCTCAACGCGCCGAGGACCGCGGTCCTCGTCTGGCTCGATCTGGCTATCCGTGGCATATCTCACAGATATATCTACCAGATATTCAGCGTCATGTCAAGTCGTCCCCTCCGCCCACGGCCTCGGCGCGATGACCGGAGTGAGCCGCTGCCTCCGCCCCTGCCGCCGGCCCGACGTCCCCCGGTGGGGGGACCACGGGGGGGGGACGGATCCTTGGACGGTTCCTCCTCTATGCGACCGGCCAGGTTGGCCGGTCGCGTGGGCTGTGCCTGGCCGGTGGTCGGTCGCATAGAGCGGTCAATCTGACCGCTGGACGCCATGATCACCTCGTTGCGGTTGCTGACCCGCCGCCCTCGGTCGCTACGCGGCCCCCCCGGCAGTGCAGCTCCCCCAGCTGCTCCAGCTCGCGGATGCAGCGCCGGGACGGTCCGCTCGCTCAGCCGCGTCTTCTGGCAGAGGCGGTACATCGACGGCCAGGCCTCGAGCCCAGCGTCGTTGGACGAGTCGGCGATCGCCAGGCGGACGAGCCCGACGTTCCCGTCGGCCCGCGATTGCTGCCACACCCAGGTCACGGCCCGGACGCTCATGCCTGAGCAGAGCGGCGGAGCGGGGGAGAGGCGCGATCAGCCGACCGACCTCGGTTCCGCGCCCTACCCCCACCGGAGCCCCATCGGAGCCGCACTCGACAAAGGAAACAGGTCGATCGGCCCCTTGACGCCTCCCCCGAGTTCGAATTTGCACCACTGCCCTCGCACGGCAGAGGTCCGGGGTTCGAGTCCCCGCCGGTCCAGGGCACCATGCGGCAGGCCGCATGGGGGCCCCTCGCCGTCTCACAGGGGCTCGCCGCCCCTCGCCGGCGCGGCCAAGCCGCGCTCGCCTCACCCCGCCACTTGGGCGAGCCGCCGGGAATCCTCGCTGGGTGCCGGTTGCGGGCAGAGAGCCGACGCCGCCGGTCCACTACCATCCGATTCCAGCGGATTGCATCTCAACACCACCCCTGCGCCGTGGCCCCATCCGGGTGCCACTCGACAAGGGAACACGGTGCTTCGGGGTCGCTGGCCCGGAAGCCATGGTCGAAGCGGGGACATCGGGGGTGCGCAGGTCTACCGTCCCATGGCGGGCTTGCAGCTCAGTGGCGCATGGACCCCTCCTGTGGCCCTGACGGTGAAACCGACGAGCCCCCTTCGCCTGCCCTCCCCGGGTGGCGCGAGGATCTCGGTGCTGCACCCATCCCACGTTACGGGGCGCGCGGCTTCCAGGGTGCGGAGGGCCCCGCTTCGGCCGCCGCGATCGGCGGTCGGAGGCGTGGTAGACGGAGGCCCCCCGCCGACCCGATACCGCCCCCGCCGACAGGCGTGGCTCGGCCGCCGCGAGCAGGCGGAGCAGCGCCGGGCCCGCGATGCCGTCCGCCGCCTCCGCTGAAACCTCCGATATGGGGTACGGTTGGAGCATGACCCGCGCTGACCTCCACCGCCTGGTCGACGAGCTGCCCGAGGCCTCCCTGGAGCCCGCGGCGGTGTTGCTCGAGCGCGCCCAGGACCCGCTCATCGCCCGCTTGGAAGCTGCCCCTTGGGACGACGAGCCGTTCACTGACGAGGAGCGCCGGGCGGTCGACGAGGCCCTCGCCGACCCCCGCCGGAGCATCCCCTGGGAAGACGCCAAGCGGGAGCTGCTCGCTGACTGAGCCGAGCTACCAGATCGAGGTCCGGCCGGAGGCCCAGAAGTCGCTCCGCCGGCTGGGGCGTGACGTGCGGGAGCGGCTTGCACGAGCCATCGACGGGCTGCCGGAGGGGGATGTCAAGCGCCTGGCCGGCAGCGTCGGACTATGGCGGCTGCGGGTGGGCGACTGGCGGGTGATCTATCGTCGCGACGAAGCCGACCGGGTGATCACCGTGGTCACCGTGAGCCCACGGGGCGGCGCCTACAAGCCCTGATGACCCCCCGCTGTGGGTATTTCCAGGGCGGCTGAGGCGGTGACGAGATGGCCGACATCTGCCCCCTTTCGCTGCCTCGCTGGCCGACGATCACCCTCGATGCCGGCCATCGTGACCGCTCCACTCGCCTCCCGCTCCGCCGCCGGATGCCCCAAAGCTCGCGCTAAGGCGCTTGACGTTCTCTCTTGGCCGCGCATCGGTGTCCGAACTCTGCGGGGCCTGAGTCTCGCGCCGGCCGGTCGCCGCGCCGTTCACCCAGGCGCTATCCGGCGTGGCGCGTGGATAGTGGTCGGGCTCATCTGTCTGGCCCTGCCAGGCTGTGGTGGCAGCACAGGGTGGAGTGAGGCAACGCACGTGCCGCACCCGGGCTCATACGAGCTCACCTCCCCCGGGGGTGGGAACGGCTACGAGACGGTGACGGTCCAGGGCAGCAGCGTCACCATATCCGAGGCGGGCGGATTGATACCTGCAAGTGAGACAGCGCTGAGCTTCGATGAGTCGGGTTTGTACCTGGATTCCGAGTTGGGCGTCGGCCTGAGCTGTGGTCCGGGCCACAAGGCCCTCCTCATACCTAGCCGTCTCTCCGAGGGCGAGAGTTGGGACTTGGCTTATCCGTGCACGCTGCCGTTGCCCTCTGCCCCAGACTCGCAGGTCTCGTTCGCAATCCGGGCGACGGTGACCGCACGGAGCGCCGTTACGATAGCGGGGGAGAACGTGCCGGTGATTCTGATCACGTATGTAGGCGCCGGGAGTGAGGCGGACGGACAGGTGATTGAGCACGACACCAGCGTCGATGCACTCGATCCCCGAAGCGGGCTTATCGTTCGGGAGGTGGGTAAGTGGTCCGGGAGCCCGGGCAGTGGTCAGGACACCACTCAGTTTGCGCAGGCACCTAACGTGACCGGTGAGTCTTTCGGCGCGGTGGCGCCGACCCCGACGGCCACCGCGGCGCCCACGCCAAGCCCGAGCGTGACCCCCCTCCCCGCCGCCGCCGTCGCCGGCACCCCGTGCAGCGGGGCGACCTTCGGCTCGGACCTCGGACCTCTGAACGCTCCGAGCAACGTGCGCGTCTACAGCACCGAGCCGGCCATGACCATCGACACCAGTGAGCTCTACCAGGTGGTCCTCGATACCGACCGGGGGGACATCACCCTCTGCTTGGAACCGAGCCTGGCCCCGAACACGGTCAACGTCATCGTCACCCTGGTCCGCAACGGCTTCTACAACGGCATCCCCTTCCACCGGGTCTGTCCCAACTCCGCGGACCTCTCGTGCAGCGGCTCCTTCGCCATCGCCCAGGCCGGTGACCCCAACTGCATCGGCAACGTTTCGGCGAGCGACTGCGGCGAGGGCGGCCCCGGCTTCACCTTCGATGACGAGACGGTCAAGGGCTCGTACACGACCGGGTGCGTGGCCATGGCTAACGCCGGGCCCAACACTAACGGCTCGCAGTTCTTCATCTGCACCGGCGACGACAGCTCGTTCCTCACCAAGAGCTACAACCTGTTCGGGGTGGTCTCGGACGGGCTGAACGTGGCCCAGGCGCTCAAGAAGGGCGACGTCATCACCAAGGCGACCGTGCAGGAGCAGACCTGACCGGCCCGCCACGATGAGTAGCAGACTCACCACGGTCCTGCGCTTCAAGGAAGCCAAGGTCGTCGTCTGCGACCACTGCGGCCACTCCATCGACGTCGGGGAAGGGGCGCCCCGCGGGGCGCCCTCTCCTCCGGCGCGCCGGACGCGCCTAGCTGGGCCGCCGCTGCCAGCGGGTCAGCACCATCCCCCTGCGGCCTGGCCCCATCCGGGTGCGACCCGACAAAGGAACATGGTGGCTTCAGGTCGACTCCGCCGAACGCCGTGGGCGTCTACGACTACGGCCAAGGAGGTGTTTGGGCATTTGTTTGGGCTCGGTCTGAGCAGGAACTGCACGAGAAGTTCAGGGATTTGAAGGTTGTCGAGTCGGTGCCAGATTGGCTGACTGGCGAACAACTCGCGATGACTGAGGAGCGGATGACATTTGACATCGATCGGATAGAACCCGGGGATTGGATCTCACGGATATTGCGTTCAACCTAGCGAGGCCACAGAGGACGCTACGCAGGAGGCCGGAGGTGGTGGCGCGGGACAAGTTGACCACCCGCAGATCAAGCCGGGCTCATCAGGCAGCGAAACCGCTGGGCGTCCCTTCTCTCAGGCGGTGCGTCAACAGACGCTTGAGGACGACCGGACACCTGTTTATGTTGTCGGACGACGACCGAGTAGCCACAGCTTGGTGAGAGTCGATACCACCGGGCCACCAACGCGCGGTTTCAGCCGTCCTGGACGCCATGGACTTGTTCTCGGTCTCCGACCACTGGAGGCGCCGTCAACAGCCGAGAGCGTAGCTGAGTGCCGAACAGACCTTGTGCATGACGGCGTCATCGACCTGACCCACCCGCGTCGTCAGCGCCGACTGCACGACGGTGTGGAGACCGTCGCAGTTGATGACCGAGGGGCGGTGGAGGCCGACGCGGGCGGGATCGACGTTGACCTCGACGGCGAGGCCGCGGATCGAGGTGGTGACCTCGGCGACCGTTACGAGCTCGCGCACGTCCAGGACCTCTGAGCGCGTGAGGACGAGCACGGGCCGGCGCTTGCCACCAACCTCCGCCAGCCAGAGCTCACCTCGTTCCACCGTCGCTCCATGCCTCGGCCTCGGTCCAGAACGGATCCGGGTGCTCGGGATGCCGCCGGTACGCCTCGCGGTCTGCCCTCGCCAGCGCCGTCCGTACAGCGTCGGCGATCCCCTGACGAGCCGATGCCGAGAGGTTGACCCCGAGCTGGCGAGCACGCCCCACGAGCTCCTCGTCAATCGTGAAGGTCGTGCGAACAGATGCCATACTTCAAGACTAGCACAGAGTGCTAGCAGTCATGGCCATACCCTGTGCCCCGCGTCGGGCACCCGTCGCCAGGGGCCAGCGCCTCTGGTTGCCAGTCGACCTGAACCTGCCGGCGGCCCCTACCCCGCCGCGGCCGCTCCGGGTCCCCTTAACGGGAAGAGGGCGCCCCGAGGGGCGCCCTCTTCATCGACGCGACGGCCGCGCCTAGGTGGCCCGCCGTTGCCAGCGGGTCTTCTTGAGCATCTTCTTGTGCTTGTGCTTGCGCATGGCCTTGCGCCGTTTCTTGATGACCGAGCCCACGAGAGCATCTCCATGCGGGCGGCCGCTCGGCTGCCCATCCGGCAATGATTGATCCTATGTCAGCGGGGGCCGACTATACGCGCTCCTCGGGATCGCCTGCTTCTCGGCTCTCCACGCAGGGCCTCTCGCCCCGGCTCCGGGTCAGGCCGGAGGGCCCCCCGCGCCGCTCCTCGTGGCGAGCGCCTCCCGCAGGCGGCCCGCGGTGACCTCCAGGTGCTCGGGCAGCACCTTGACGTCGGCCAGCACCGGCATGAAGTTGGTGTCGCTCCCCCAGCGGGGCACCACGTGGAGGTGCAGGTGGTCCACGCTGGCGCCGGCTGCCGCCCCGAGGTTGAGTCCGACGTTGAACCCGCCGGGCTGCATCACGCTGGAGATGGCGTCAAGGGCCCGCTGGGTCGCCGCCATGATCGCCAGGCTCTCCTCCGCGGTCAGGTCGCGCAGATCCGAGGCATGCCGTCGCGGCGCGACCATCACGTGCCCGCTGCTGTACGGGAAGCGGTTCATCAGGGTGAGCGTCCGCTCCGCCCTCTCGACCACCAGGCCACCTTCGGCCGCTGATGCGGCGGCGGCGCAGATGAAGCAGCCCTCCGCTGCCGGGTCGGTGCCCGTCACGTAATCCATCCGCCATGGCGCCCAGAGCTGCCGCATCCCGCGGACGTTACCTGATGGCGCCGGGGAGAGGGGTGGTGTGGCGAGTGCTGCGAGCCGGCCCCGCACGAGCCGGTGACACCGCCGCAGGAACGGCTCGAAGAGATCAGACACAGCGTTCGCATTCACGGTCTCACCCGAACCCCGTTACGAGCCTGTGGCTGGAAGCTCCGCCTCCCCGTGCCATCGACCCCACTAGCCTACACAGAGCCGTCTAGTGCATTTGAACTACTTGTAGGCGACATCACGGGACGGCGGAGGAACTCAGGTCATGGGCACTGGCAGGAAGAGCCGCCGATCCCTTCGGATCGCCCTGGTGATGGGCACCATGGTGGCGGGCACGGCCCTGGTCGGCTGGGGCGGCTTGGCGGCCTGGAGTGCCTACACCGAGAACGCGGGCAACAGCGCGACCGCCGGCACCCTCTCCCACGCCAACGGTCTGGCCTGTGTGTCGAGCCTGGGGGTGGTCCCCACCACCGGCACCGGCTTCTGCACCGCGACCATCACCATCTCCGGGGTCGACCCGGCGAACTGGACCAGCACCGTCAACACCATCAAGATCGCCAACGCCGGCTCGCTGAAGAGCACCTTCACTCTCAGCATGGGCACGGCGCTCCAGGCCCCGACCGGCAGCCTCTGCGCCGACGTGACCCTGGGCGTGACCGACCTCAACACGGGCAGCCCGGACAACGGCACCGTCTGGTACCCCACCGCCCTGACCGGGACGTTCACCGCCCCCAGCCTGTACAGCAACGCCGCCGCACCCGTCCTCAGCTGGACCGGGGGCGGGACCGCCGGCACGGGGACGGGGGCGACCGCCGACACCTTCACCGTGACCGCGGCTCCGGGTAACGGCTTCGCCACCCACTACGCCGACGCCGGCACCAGCTGCACCTTCGGCCTCCTCTTCAGCCAGACGGCTGCCTGATCCCGGCGACGCCCTGAGATGGCGGGGCCCCTGGCTCGCGCGGCTACCGGCTCGCCGAGGCAGCCGTGGCTCGGGGAGGCACCCCTGGTGGAGACGGGGAGGCTCGAACTCCCGACCTCTTGCATGCCATGCAAGCGCTCTCCCAGCTGAGCTACGTCCCCTGGGGAGCCACATGGTACCGCGGTCTCGCGATCGGTTGGCCCCGGCGCCCTGGCTGCGCCGGGGCTCCGCGGCATCCGCCCCAAGCTCGGCCGGATTGCAGTCCCACCGGAATGTGCAGGGCGACTATGATCGACGCGAGCGCAACGGCCGGGCCGGATGGCGGGGCCAGACGGCAGGGCTGTGGGCGTCAGATGGGATGAGGTATGTGCAATGGCGATTTCCTCTGAGGAGGACGAGAGCCAGTCGATGGCTGGTGACCGCCGGGAGCCGGCCCCGGGAGGGCGCCGGGGGGGGGGCGCGCCCCACGTCGAGAGCGAATCGCCGGTGGTCCGCGCCGGGGAGCGCCTGGTCCGCCGCATCGAGGCGTTGGTCGAGGAGATCGTCCGCCTGCGCGCCGACAACGACGAGCTCCGCCTGCAGATCCGCGACGCCGTCGCGATGTTTGACCGCGCTTCGTCCGCGGTCGGCGACTCGCGGCCGCGGCGCCGGCGGCGCGCAGTCGAGGGCACCATCCCCGCGGCGGCGTCGGCGCGTCGGCGTCGGCCCCGCGGCCGCGCGGCCAAGGGGCGGGCGACGCCGCCTGAGGTGACCACCGAGGTGGTGCGGGCGGTCATCGCCAAGCTCGGCCAGGGCACCGCCGCCGAGATCGCCTCCGAGATCACCAGGGCCGGCGTGAAGGTCTCCGGCCGTGCCGTCCGCTTCCTGGCGGAGCGGGCCGGCGCCGAGACCTTCCGGGGCGACGACGGCCAGCGCCGTTACCGCCTCTAGAACGGTTGACCCCGGACCCGGAGCGGTGACCCCCGGCGACCCACGGATCGGCGGCGGGCGCGCGCAGCCGGGCGCCCCTCCCGCCGACCTTCTGCTCGTTCACGGGGACGACCGCCACCGGGTCGATGAGGCGGTCCGGCAGTGGCGCCGGCGCGCCGCGGCCGCCGAGCTGGGCGTCGAGGTGATCGAGGCGCCGGCACCGCTCGAACGGGTCCGTTCCTCTCTCGCCGAGATCCCTCTGATCGACGAGCGCCGCTACCTCCTTCTCCGCGACCCGCCGCAGCTCACCGGGGGCCGGCGTTCCGGAGAGGCGGGGCGAGCTCTGGCCGAGGCCCTCGAGCTGCGGGCGCCGAGCACCTCGGTCTGCCTGGTGAGCCACCAACCGGTGCCAGCGAGCCATCCGGTGGTGGCCGCGGTGGGGCGGCTCGGCGGCGAGATCCGCGCCTTCAAGCTGCTGCGCGGTCGCGACGTGCGGGAGTGGGCGGAGCGGGCTGCGGCGGACCGCGGGCTCCGGCTGCGCGCCGGCGCTCTCGACCACCTCCTCCGGGTGGCCGGCTCGGACCTGGGCGTCATCGCCGCCGAGCTGGACAAGCTGAGTGCCTTCTCCGGCGGCGAGCCCGTCGAGGTGGAGACGGTGCGACGTCTGGTCGGCGGCGCCGAGGCGGTCGAGGTCTGGAACGTCCTGGAGAGGCTCCTCGGGGCGCAGCCGGGGCGGGGCGCCGCCGCCGCGACGGAGCTGGTGGAGGAGGGCCATTCCACCCAGCACCTCATCGCCACCCTCGCCGGCCAGCTCTCCGAGCTGCGCCGCGCCCAATCCCTGCTCGGGGCCGGCGGGTCAGGCGGTCGCCTGGCGACCGAGCTTCGCATCCCCGAGTGGCGCGCCGACCGGCTGGCCCGGCAGGCCCGCGCGGTTGCGCCCGCGCTCGTGGAGGACTGGCTGCACCAGCTCCAGGCGATCGACGCCGCCATCAAGTCGGGGGAGACCGACGATCGGCAGGCGATGGGGCGCTTTGCTCTGGGTGCCGCCCGCGCCGTGGCGCGAGGTCAGGCTCGCTGAGGCAGCCCGCCCCCGGGCGTGGCTACTGGTCGCTGGTTCGGCGGGTCGACGCGACCCGCTTGGCGGCGCCGGCCGGCTTTGCCGCCGTGCCGGGCTTGGCCGCTGTACCTGGCTTGGCCGCCGGAACCTTGGCCGGGCTGGCCGCGGCCTTGGTCGTGGACGTCTTCTTGGCGCCGGCGCCCTTGGCTGCAGCGGTGGATTTGGCGGACGCGGCCGGTGCGGCCTTGGCGGACCTGCCCTTAGCTCCACCGGCGGCGGCCGCGCGTGTGACCGCCTTCTCCGCCTCGCTCCCGCCCATGAGGGTGAGCTTCGCCGCCATCGTCATGATCCGGGACTTGCGGCGCGCTGCGTTGTTGCGGTGAAGGATGCCCTTCTCGGCAGCCTTGTCCAGCGCCTTGACCGCCGCGCGGAGCTCTTCCTCGATGCCGGTGACCTGGCCGCTCACGAGCGAGCGGCGCACCCTGCCGATCCGGGTCCGGACTGCCGAGCGGACGATGCGGTTGCGGATGCGCTTGCGTTCATTGGAGCGGATGCGCTTCCGAGCGGAGCGAGAGTTGGCCAAGATGACACCTGTTGACTAATGTCGGAAACTGGGCGCGTCCCCCCGACCAACGCCCGGGAGCCTGGAGTATAGCAATCGCCCTCCGGCACGGCCGGGTCGGGCGCCCAGAATCTTGCCTCTGATGATCTTCATACCCGCCTATGCCAAGCTCAACCTCGCCCTGAGCGTGGTCGGGAGGCTCCCCGACGGCCGTCACGCCCTCCGCTCGGTGGTCGTGCGCCTCGATTGGCACGATCTCGTGGGGGCCGAGGTCGTGGGGGTCGAGGTCGCTGAGGACGCTCCGGAGATTGGGGTGACCGTCTCCGGCCCGGCCGCGGCCGAGGTCCCGGTCGAGGACAACCTCGTGCTCCGGGCCGCCCGTGCCCTTCTCCCCGGCCGTCCCGCGGGTGCCGTCCGGCTCTGCCTGGAGAAGCGGCTGCCCGCCGCCGCCGGCCTCGGGGGCGGCTCCGCGGATGCGGCGGCCGTGCTCCGGCTGCTCGGCGGGGCCGGCATCTCCGTCTGGGACCCCGGGATGCTCCGGCTCGCCGACACGCTGGGCAGCGACGTGCCGGCGTGCCTGGCCGGTGGCAGCCTCCTGGTCGGGGGGGCTGGCGAGCGCCTGGAGCCGATCCTCCACCCACCTCTGGACCTGACGGTCGCCGTCGCCGGGCGCAGCGGCACCGCGGCCACCTTCGCGGCCCTGACGCCGGACGAATGGCGCGGCCCCGAGCGACCCGAGGCGCTGGCGGGGCTGCTGGCCCAAGGGCGGCCGGTCGCGGCCGAGCTGCTCGGCTCCGACCTGGAGGCGGCCGCCTGCCGGGCTCATCCGGAGCTTGCCGCCGGGCTCCTCCGGCTGCGGGATGCCCTGCCGGCGACCGCCTGGCACCTCACCGGCAGCGGAGGTGCCGTCTTTGCCGTTGCCGCCGGGCGCGGCGAGGCCGAGACGGTCGCCGCCCGCACCCGGGACCTGGGGTTCACCGCTCGCGCGTGCCGGACCGTCGCCGTCTGAGCGGATCAGCCCCTTGCCAGAGGTGGGTCGCGGTGCCCCAGTGCGACCGGGGCACCCGCGCCTACTCGGTAACGGTCGTCGCCGCAGCCTCGAGAGCGGGCTCCGACTCCCACCCCTCCTCGTCGCCGGCGGGCAGCTCCGACGCCCGCCCCCAGAGGCGAAACGTCCAGACGAGCCCGATGCCGGCGAGCAGCAGGGCGGCGGACACCACCCCCAGAGTCTCGGCCTCCGAAGCCCAGACCGGGTTGCCCCCGAGCTGGCTCTGGGTCATCAGCAGGATGCTGCTGACCAGCGCTCCGATCGCAGCCCCCGTGATCACGACGAGTGCGACGCCTGCGATCGTGATCAAGACTCGGGCGCGCGCGAGGTGAGCCAGGTCGAGGTCGGTCGCGCTCTCCGCATCCACCGTCCCGGCGACCCGGGTCGCCCTCTCCGGAGGGGAGGAATGGCGGCCCACCGACCAGCCGGCGAGGGCGAGCGCTGCGAGCGGGAAGAGGACGAGGTACGGGGATACCCACTCGGTCGCGTACAGAAGGGTCGCCTCAATCTGGTTTGGCCCTGGCGAGGCTCCCGCCTCCATGATGCCGGCGGCGACATACGCCGTGGCGAGGAGGGCGATCGCCACGATGAGGCCGATCCCCAGGACCTCCTCGATATTCCAGGCCGCCCTGCGGCGGCGCGCCACCGCCAGTTCCGGTTCGGTCGGGTCGTGATCCACGGCGGGAACTCCTCTTGTGACTCCGGGCGACAGGTGCGCCGCATCTTCACAGGTGGAGCGGCAGGCCGGCACAGTGTGCGCCGAGGTGGCCGGGACGTGGGTCCCGCTTCCCGAGGGGCGTTCTCCCCTCGGCCGCGCCATGCCTCCACTACAATCCGACCTCGTGCCCGCGGCTGACACAGCTCCCCCTCGCCGACCCGGCATTGCGCGCGCCACCCGGCGCCGACGTGATGGGAGGGCGCCGGCAGTCCCGAGCGCGGGCTGCTCTTGACCCTCCGCCGTCCCTCCGACCAGGACATCGTGGTGGTCGGGGCGACCGGCGACCTCGCGGCTCGGAAGCTGCTGCCCGCCCTCTACAACCTCGAGGTGGAGGGGCTGCTCCCCGAGCATGGCGACATCATCGGGGTGGCCCCGATGGACTGGAGCGACGAGCGATTCCGGAGCCACGCCGAGGAGGCGATCCGGAGCTTCTCCCGGACCCGCTTCGAAGCCCGCCGTTTCGCGGCCTTCGCCGCTCGCCTCCACTTCGTCCCGGTCGGGCCCGACGGCGACCTCAGCCCTCTCCGGGCCGCGGCCGGCCGGCCCGAGCGGCTCCTCTACCTCGCCGTGCCCTCCTCCGCGTTCACCACCCTGGCTCAGAGCCTGGGTGCAGCCGGGCTGGCGGCCGGGACCAAGCTCGTCATCGAGAAGCCGTTCGGTCACGACGTCGCCTCGGCGACCCGGCTCAACGCCGTCCTCCATGAGGTGCTCGCCGAGGATCAGATTTACCGCATCGACCACTACCTCGGCAAGGAGACGGTCCAGAACCTCCTCGTCTTCCGCTTCGGCAACTCCGTCTTCGAGAGGGTGTGGAACCGCGACGCGATCGCCCGGGTCGAGATCACCGTCGCCGAGTCCCTCGGCGTCGAGCGCCGCGGCTCCTTCTACGAGGAGACGGGCGCGATCCGGGACATCGTTCAGAACCACATGTTCCAGCTGCTCGCGGTGACCGCCATGGAGCCGCCCATCTCCTTTGCCGCCGAGGCCATCCGCAACGAGAAGGTCAAGGTCCTGGAGGCCCTCCATCCGGTGGACCCCGGTGCCGTCGTCCGCGGCCAGTACGCCTCGGGCACCGTCGACGGCGAGGCGGTGCCCGGGTATCGCGACGAGGAGGGGGTGGCCCCCGGCTCCGAGGTCGAGACCTTCGCCGCGCTGCGCCTCCACATCGACTCCTGGCGCTGGGCCGGCGTGCCCTTTCTGCTCCGCACCGGCAAGCGCCTCGCGGCCCGTGACACCCGCGTCGTCCTCAGCTTCCGGGAGGCCCCGCTCCACCTCTTCCGGGCGGTGGGGCTCCGCGCCCTGGACAGCAACCGGCTGGTGATCCGGGTCCAGCCCGATGAGGGGATCTCGATGACCTTCGTCGCCAAGCGGCCCGGGCCCGAGGTGACCATCCAGCCGGTGGAGATGGACTTCAGCTACGAGGGCTCGTTCAAGGCGAGCACGCCCGAGGCCTACGAGCGCCTCCTCCACGATGCGCTGAGCGGCGACCACACCCTCTTCATCCGTGAGGACGAGGTGGAGCGGGGATGGCAGGTGGTCCAGCCCGTCCTCGACCGGCCGTCGCCCGTCAAGATGTACCCCGCCGGGAGTTGGGGCCCGGCGGCGGCCGACCGGATCGCCCGCCCCGGGCATTGGCACGACGGCCCCTCCGGGGGGCCTCGCACCGCTTCCCGGCGGCGGGCATGACGACCTCAGGAGACGCGTGATGCCCCGACTTGTCGGGATCGACCTTGGCGGCACCAGCATCCGGGCGGCCCTTGCCACCGGGCCCACCACCTACGCCGAGCGCGTGGTGCGCCGCCGGACGCCGGCCTCGGCCGGCCCCGGGGCGGTGATCTCAGCGTGCGCCGCGGCGGCCCGGGACGCTGCCGGGGGCACCCCGGACGGCATCGCCATCGGCATCCCCGGTCCCCTCGACCCCGAGAGCGGGGTGGTCTTCGCCGCCCCCCACCTCCCCGGCTTCGAGAACCTCCCCGCCCGGGAGATGCTCTCCGCAGCCGCCGGATGCCCGGTGGCCATCCACAACGACTCGAATCTCGCCGGCTTCGCGGAATGGGCAGCCGGGATGGGCCGCGGGACCCGAACCTTCGTCTTCGTGATCATCGGCACGGGCATCGGCGGCGCCGTGATCATCGACGGCACCCTCTTGGTCGGCACCGCCGGCACCGCGGCCGAGGTCGGGCACGTGCCCTGCAACACGGATGGACCGCTCTGCGGCCAGGGCCACCCCGGGTGCTTGGAGGGGGTCGCGTCGGGAACGGGGATCGCCCGGAGCGCCGCTGAGGCTCTCGCCGCCGGCGAGGAGTCGCAGCTGCGGGGCATCACCCCCCTCGACGCCTCCGCCATCGCCGCCGCGGCCAGGGCCGGCGACCCGCTTGCCCATCGCGTCTTCGCTAACGCGGCACGTGCCCTGGGACGCTCCTTCGGGGCCCTGGTCAACATCCTCGGCCCTGACGCCATCGCTGTCGGCGGGGGCGTGGGCAGCCAAGTCGACCTTCTCGAAGCCCCGATCCGCGCCGCCATGGCCGAGATCGCCTTTGACGCCCCGCTCCGCCGCTGCCGTCTGGGCCAGGCCGAGCTGGGAAGCGATGCCGGCCTGGTGGGCGCGGTCGCCTGGGCCGTTCGCACCTTCGACCGCGACTGAGGGTCGAGGGAGGCCGTCTCCCCGTCACCGGCTGCGCAGGCTCCTCTCCACGCCGGCGACGATCGCGCCCTGGGAGAGATCGTAGAGGCCGAGGTACTCGCCGCCGCTGCGCTCGGCGAGGTCCAGGCAGGCGTTGAAGCCAAAGCCGCCGAGGAGGGCGCGCCCGCTGAGGATGCCGGCGCCGGGGAGCTGGGTCCCGGTGGTGTCCCTCGCCGAGTCGATGATGA
>Ga0224557_1000866_pt1 | contig 31493 bp, 32 predicted proteins | sample 714S31014metaG_FD_180677 | JGI IMG/M metagenome (GOLD analysis project Ga0224557, IMG submission 180677) | Peat soil microbial communities from Stordalen Mire, Sweden - 717 S3 10-14 | ecosystem: Environmental > Terrestrial > Soil > Wetlands > Peat | place: Sweden: Norrbotten County, Stordalen... | reverse complement strand
CCAGCCGCGCAGCTCGGCCTGGGCGTCCGCGGGTGGGTGCGGGTCGGCGAGGGGCAGCGTGGCCGGGTCCAGCCGGAGGTCGAGCACCTCCATGATCCCGACGTGCACACCACCCGGCATCTTCGGCGGTAGCCGGACGCACTGGTCGGGGTCCGGCGAGCGCAGCGGCCCGATGGCGTCGTAGCGGACGATCCCCTCGGCGGGGAGCTCCGCGAGCACGAACACGGCATCGACCAGGTCGGTGCCACCCTGGACGAGCACGGCGCGCACGTGCGCCGCGGAGCGTCCGCGACGCAGCAACGTCGCGTGGACGGTCGCAGGCCCGAGGTCGGGCGGCCGCACGTAGGTGATGGAGGAGGACACCACCTCCCAGTCCGGGTGGTCGTCACCGCGGCCGACGATGCCGGCTGCCCGGCCCAGCAGCGCGAGGAGGTAGCCGCCGTTCGGCTTGTCGCCGACGGTCCACAGCTCGTGGACATCGGTCGCGAAGAGGCCCGGCGAGCCGGTGCACCGGACCGCGGTCGCGGCGTCGAAGGAGAGATCGTCGGGCTCTCGCATGCACGAGCACCCTACCGGCGGCGATGATGTCGTATGACGTTCGACATGGAGGCCACGTTCGGCGACGACTACCTCTACTTCTACGAGGAGTCGATCGACGACGAGCACTCGGACGCCGATACCGCGGAGATCCTCGGGCTGCTCGACCTGCCAACGGGGTCACGCATCCTCGATGCGCCCTGCGGTCACGGCCGGATCGCGCGCCGCCTGGCCGCGGCGGGCCTGCACGTGACGGGCGTCGATCTCACGCCCGCCTATCTGGACCAGGCCCGAGCCGATCCGAAATTACGCCCCGAAGCGGTCACCTATGTGGAAGGTGACGTGCGCAGCCTCCCGGTGGACGGGCCCTTCGACGCGGTCGTGTGCTGGCTGAACTCGTTCGGCTACTACGACGACCACGACTGCCACCGGGTCCTGGGGGAGTTCCACCGCGTCCTGCGCCCGGGCGGCAAGGTGGCGATCGACACCATGCACCACGACGGCGGCGTCCGGCACTTCACCCCGGCGCCCGACGCCGTGGTCGTACAGCGCGGCGACCACACCATGGTGGAGGTCTCCACGTTCGATCCGTTGCGGGGCCGCATGATCGTCGAGCGGACCGTCCACCGGGACGGGGTGGTCCGGCACGCGTCGTACTTCGTCCGGCTGCCGACCCCGCCCGAATGGGTCGTGTGGCTCGAGGCCGCCGGCTTCCGGAACGTCGAGTTCCGGGCCGGCGGTGGCGGGCAGCTGGAACTCGACAGTTGGGAGATGGTGGTGGTCGCCACCGCCTGAGAGATCAGCTCCGGCGAGAGCCGGGGCGGCCTCCGGGAGGATCCACGACAGCGGCGACCCCTCGGCGTACTGTGCTCAACCCGGGGTTGGGGAACGTCGACAAGAGGAGTAGGCATGCGCCGAATCGGCATCTTCACCGCACTGATCGTCTGCGCGCTGTGGGGTGCGTTCGTCGCCGCGCCGGCCGCCGTCGGGGCATCGTCCCCCATCACGGTCCCGGCCACCGTCAGCGCTTCGAACTGGACGATCGGGAGCACGCCCACGGTCACCGACGGCATCCTGAACGGCGTCTCCTGCGTGAACGCGACCTTCTGCGTCAGCGTCGGGCAGCAGGGGACAGGACCCACACCGCTGCTCGAGGAGTGGAACGGCTCGTCCTGGACGGTGATGGCGGCTCCCACGGTGTCGGGACCGAGCGCGCTGTTCGCGGTCAGCTGCACCTCCACGACGCAGTGTGTCGCAGTGGGTGGCGTCGGCGACAACGCGTTGGCCGAACAATGGAACGGCTCTGCATGGAAGATCGTCTCGAGTCCTCCCGTGGCCGGTGCCGACAGCAGCGAGCTGGCGGGAGTCTCGTGCACGAGCGCCACGGCGTGTGTTGCCGTGGGTCAAGCCTTCTTCGGCGGCGGGGTGTACGCACCCGTGGCCATGAGGTGGGACGGGACGACCTGGTCCCTGCAGACGACACCCGCACTGTCCGGGAGCGGCGGGTTCCTCAACGCCGTGTCGTGCACTTCGGCCACCATGTGCATGGCTGTGGGCACTTTGGACAGTGCCAGCTTGACGGAGCAGTGGAACGGCACGGCGTGGACCGTCGTGCCCAGCGCGAGCCCAGCCGGCCAGAGCAGCGTGTACCTCAACGGCGTGTCGTGCATCGGGCCTTCGTGGTGCATGGCCGCCGGAGAAGGCTATGCCGGCACCTATCAGACCCTGACACAGGTGTGGAACGGCACGGCGTGGACCGTCGTGCCGAGCCCGAATGCAGGCTCGGCCAGCAACCACCTTTCCGGCATCGACTGCTTCAGCCAGACGTCGTGCTCGGCGGTCGGCAACTCGTCGCCCAGCTCGGGTGACCTCGCCGAGTCCTTGACGTGGAACGGTCGTGCCTGGGTGGTCGCCACCACGCCGAGCCAACCGGGAGCGTCGGACACCGACACCCAGTCCGTGTCCTGCGTCACCAACTGGCAGTGCGTGGCCGTGGGTATCGCCAGCACGGGCACCGGACCCAATCCCTTCGTGATGTCCGCCCCCATCGCCCGCACCGGCTACCGCTTCGTGGCCTCCGACGGTGGGGTTTTCAACTACGGGACCGGGGCGCCCTTCCTCGGCTCCATGGGGGGCCAGCCGCTCAACAAGCCCATCGTCGGCATGGCGGTGATGCCCGCCGGTGACGGCTACTACCTGGTCGCGTCGGACGGAGGCATCTTCAACTACGGCTCGGCCCAGTTCTACGGCTCGACCGGCTCCCTCCACCTCAACGCGCCCATCGTGGGCATGGCGGTGACGGCGGACGGGGCCGGCTACTGGCTGGTCGCCTCCGACGGCGGCATCTTCTCCTACGGCGACGCCCAGTTCTACGGATCGACGGGCAGCCTGCACCTCAACCAGCCCATCGTGGGCATGGCGGCCACCCCCGACGGCAAGGGCTACTACCTGGTCGCCTCCGACGGGGGCATCTTCAACTACGGCGACGCCGCCTTCGACGGCTCGGCCGGTTCCCTGCCGCTCAACAAGCCCGTGGTCGGCATGACCGTGCCCACCTCTGGGGGCTACTACCTGGTCGCCTCCGACGGGGGCATCTTCACCTACCCGGCCAACGGCGGGCCCCCCTTCTACGGATCGACGGGCTCCATCAAGCTCAACAAGCCCATCGTCGCCATGACCGCGGTCGCCGGCGGCTACTACCTGAGCGGTTCGGACGGCGGGGTCTTCACCTACCCGACCTCGAACGGCCCCACCTTCTACGGATCCACGGGGTCCATCGTGCTCAACGCCCCGATCGTGGGGATCGCCGGGTAGTCCACCAGGGCGATCAGCTCCGGCGAGAGCCGGGCCGGCCGCCGGGAGGATCCGGGGCGGTGCGGGGCGGCGGGCCCCCCGGGGGGGGCGTCCCGAAAGGGTCCGTGCCGGCCGGTGCCCCGGTGCCGGACCACCCTGTTCGCGGGCCTGGCCTCCGTCCTACATAGGATCAGGGCATGAGTGGAGGCATCACGGCATGGGGCACCTACCTGCCCTACTGGCGACTGCAGCGTTCGGCCATCGCCTCGACGCTGGGGGGCGGCGGAGGCCGGGGCACCCGCGCCGTCGCCTCCTACGACGAGGACACCACCACCCTGGGGGTGGAGGCCGCCCGCCACGCCCTGGCCGCCGGCCCCGGGTCGGGGGCGGTCCAGGACCTGTTCCTGTCCACCCCGGACCCGGGCTACCTCGACAAGACCAGCGCGACGACGGTGCACGCCGCGCTCGGCCTGGGGCGTGCCAGCGGGGCCTACGACTTCACCGGTGCCTCACGCTCGGCGATCGCCACCCTGCTCCAGGCGCTGGCCTCCGCCGGCGGTGGTCGCACGACGCTGGCCGTGCTGTCGGACCTGCGGACCGGGCTGGCCGGCTCGGCCGAGGAGCGTGACAGCGGTGACGGCGCGGCCGCCTTCGTCTGCGGGCCGGAGGGCGCCGTCGCCGAGCTGGTGGGCCGCGGTGCCGCCAGCGACGAGTTCCTGGACCGTTGGCGGGTGCCGGGCGAGGCGGACAGCCACGTGTGGGAGGAGCGCTTCGGCGAGGAGCTCTATGTGCCTCTCGCCCGCGAGGCCTTCGCCGCGTCGCTGAAGGACGCCGGGCTGGCCGAAGGCGACGTCGACCACGCCATCGTCACCGGGCTGCACGTCCGGGCGGTCAAGGCCACCGCATCGGGCCTCGGCGTGCGCGACGGGGTGCTCGCGCCGGACCTGATCGGCGCGGTCGGCAACCTGGGTGCGGCACACGCCGGCGTGGCGCTGTGCGACGTGCTCGAGCGCGCGGAGCCGGGGCAGGTGATCGCCGTGCTCTCGCTGGCCGATGGTGCCGACAGCCTCATCCTGCGCACCACCGACGCGTTGGTGGGCGCGCAGCGGGCCCGGGCCGAGGCGGGGGTGCCGACGGTCGCCGAGCAGGTGGCGGCGGGGCGGGACGACCTCACGTACCCGACCTTCCTCACCTGGCGGGGGCAGCTGCGGCGTGAGCCGCCGCGCCGCCCCGACCCCGAGCGGCCCGGCGCGCCGACCGTGCACCGCTCCGAGGAGTGGAAGTACGGCTTCGTCGCCAGTCGCTGCCTCGTGTGCGGCTTCCGCCACATGCCCCCGACGAGGGCCTGCCTCGCCTGTCACGCCATCGACCAGATGGCCCCCGAGCGCCTCGCCGACGTGCCCGGCACCGTGGCCACCTTCACCATCGACCACCTGGCGTACTCCATGTCGCCGCCGGTCGTGGGCGTCATCGTGGACTTCGACGGCGGCGGTCGCTACCGCTGCGAAATGACCGACGTGCGTGCGTCCGAGCTGTCCATGGGGGACCGGGTCGCCATGACGTTCCGGCGCGTGTGGACGGCCCAGGGCGTGCACAATTACTTCTGGAAGGCCCGCCCCGCCACCGACCAGGTCGCGCCGTCCGGCGCGGAGGGCGACGGCGCCGGCGAACCGAAGCGAGGAGAGTAGGAGCGATGGCGAGCAGCGGCATCAAGGACCAGGTGGCCATCATCGGCATGGGCTGCACACGGTTCGGCGAGCGATGGGACATGGGCGTCGACGACCTCCTGACCGACGCGGCGACCGACGCGGCGGCGTCGGCGGGGATGTCGATCCACGACATTGACGCCTTCTGGCTCGGCACCATGACCTCGGGCGTGTGCGGCGTGACCCTGTCGCGCCCCCTGAAGCTGGACTACAAGCCGGTGACCCGGGTGGAGAACTACTGCGCCACCGGGTCCGAGGCCTTCCGCAACGCGTGCTACGCCGTCGCCTCGGGCGCCTACGACACCGCCATGGCCATCGGCGTCGAGAAGCTCAAGGACACCGGGTTCTCGGGCCTGACGGGGATCCGACCCGTGGGCGACGGCACGGACCCGGGACTGTCGTCACCCGCCGCCTTCTCCTTCCTCTCCCCGTCCTACGCCCACAGGTACGGCGTCGACCGGGACCAGCTGAAGGAGGTCATGGGCCGCATCGCGTTCAAGAACCACCAGAACGGGGCGCGCAACCCGCGGGCGCAGTTCCAAAAGGAGGTCTCCCTCGAGACCATCGCCAAGGCCCCGCTGGTGGCCGGCGATCTCGGCGTCTTCGACTGCTCCGGGGTGAGCGACGGCTCGGCCGCGGCCATCATCTGCCGGGCGGCCGACGCGCACCGCTACTGCGAGAACCCGCTGTACGTCAAGGCGCTGTCCTTCGTGGCGGGGCCCGCCGCCGGTCCGATCGACCCGGACTACGACTACACGACCTTCGAGGAGGTCGTGCGCTCGGCGGCCGACGCCTACGCACAGGCGGGGATCACCGAGCCCCGGGCCCAGCTCGCCATGGCCGAGGTGCACGACTGCTTCACGCCGACCGAGCTCGTCCTCATGGAGGACCTGGGTTTCGCGGAGCGGGGCACCGCCTGGAAGGAGGTGCTGGAGGGCACCTTCGACCGTGACGGGGACCTGCCGGTCAACCCCGACGGAGGCCTCAAGTCCTTCGGGCACCCGATCGGCGCCTCGGGCCTGCGCATGCTCTTCGAGTGCTGGCTCCAGCTCCGCGGCGAGGCGCCGGCCGACCGGCAGATCAACACGGTCGGCCCCGGGCGGACGCTGGGGCTCACGCACAACCTCGGCGGAGCACCCGGAGAGGGCGTCAGCTTCGTGGGCATCGTCGGGACCGAGCTCGGCTGATGAGCGACTCGGAGGTCCCCGGCACAGACCTGCTCGCCGAGAGCGAGGACCAGTCGGCGCTGCGCCAGCTCGCCCGCGACGTGGCGACCCGCGAGGTGGCGCCGCGGGCGCACCAGGGCGACGAGGAGGGCGCGGTGCCCCCCGAGGTGCGCAAGGCGCTGGCCGCGGCCGACCTGCTGCGCATCACGGTGGGGGAGCGCTTCGGTGGCATGGGCCTGGGCGACGTGGAGGCCTCCATCGTCCTGGAGGAGATCGCGCGGGCCGACGTGTCGTCGGCCATCTGCTGCCAGCTCACGTTCAACGGGCCGCCCCGGGGGATCGAGCATCTCGGCCCCGAGGCCATGAAGGAGCGGTGGCTGCCGGCGGTGGCCGACGGCGAGGCGATCATCAGCATCGGGATCACCGAGCCCGATGCCGGCTCGGCCGTGCAGAACATGCGGGCCGCCCTCGTCGAGGACGGGCCGGGCCGCTGGCGCCTCAACGCCTACAAGAACTACTCCACGCTCGGCGACGTGGCCCAGGGCGTGCTGGTCTGGTGCCGCTGGCCCGGTGGCGAGGGGGCCAAGGGCATCGGCGCGGTGATCGTGCCCACCGACCGCGAGGGCGTGTCGGTCACGGGACGGCACAAGGGCATGGGGATCCACGCCGCCACCGAGGCCGAGCTGGCCTTCGACGGCGTGGAGATCACGGCCGACGACGTGCTGCTCGCGGGGGACCCGGGCAGCACCGCGGCGTTCAAGGTGCTGCTCTCGCACCTCAACCACGAGCGCTGCGGCAACGCGTCCATGTGCATCGGCGCCGCCCAGGGCGCGCTCGAGCACGCGGTGCGCTACATGAACGAGCGGGTCATCGGTGGCCGCCCCCTGGCCGAGTTGCAGGGCCTGCAGTGGAAGCTGGCCGACATGGCGGTGCAGCTCGAGGGGGCGCGCCTGCTGCTGGCCCGGGCCGTGCGCCTCGCCGGTCCGGGCGGGACGCCGCCACCGCTCGAGACCGCCCTGGCCAAGACGGCGGCCAACCTGGCCGCCAAGTTCGTGTGCGACGAGGCGATGCAGATCCACGGCGGCTACGGCTACTCGCGCGAGTACCCGCTCGAGCGGGCCTACCGCGACATCCGCGGCCTGTGCTTCGGGGCGGGGACCGTGGAGGCCCAGCGCAACTTCATCGGCCTGCGGGTCGCGGCCGGCGGCCGGACGGGCTCGCCGGGCTGGAGGGGCCCGCTCGGGTAGGTGAAGGCGGGCACGACGGCATCTCGCTGCCTAGGGTGGTCCACGTGGAGGCGGGAGGGTTCGACTACATCTCGGTGAATGCCGAGGCGTGGGACAACCGGCACGACGATCAGCTCGCGGCGGCGCGGCGAGGATGGTCCGCCACCGAGGCGACATGGGGGATCTTCGCCGTGCCCGAACGCACGGTCCGCCTCCTCCCGGACGACCTCGACGGCAAGGCGGTGCTCGAGCTCGGGTGTGGCACCGCCTACGTCTCGGCGTGGCTGGCTCGCCGTGGGGCGGCGCCGGTCGGGGTCGACCCATCCGCAGGGCAGCTCGGGATCGCCAGGCAGTTCCAGGACGAGTTCGGTCTGGCCTTTCCCTTGGTGAGGGCGTCCGGCGAGCACGTCCCCTTCGCCGACGCGACGTTCGACCTCGTGATCAGCGAGTACGGGGCGGCAATCTGGGCCGACCCGCACCGGTGGATCCCCGAGGCCTCCCGGGTGCTGCGGCCGGGGGGTGCATTGATCTTCCTGGGGAACAGCACCCTCCTGATGCTGTGTGTGCCTGACGAGGACGGGCAGCCCGCGACGGCGCAGCTGCTCCGTCCGCAATTCGGCATGCACCGCTTCGAGTGGCCCGACGACCCCACCATTGAGTTCCACCTGAGCCACGGCGACTGGATCCGTCTGCTGCGGGCGAACGGCTTCGAGATCCACGACCTGATCGAGATCCGGCCATCACCGGGCGCGACGACGAGGTTTGCCTTCGTCGACGGCGGGTGGGCGGATCGGTGGCCCTGTGAAGAGGTGTGGCGCGCCCGAAGGGCGGACTGAGGCGCACCCACCGACCGTGCCGGTGTGCCGAGCATGGAGCGCGGCGACGTGCCTACTATGACGCCGGCGTCAGGCTGGGCACGGGGGAATTGCTATGGGGAGATTCAGATCGGGGGGTTGGTGGCTGGCAGCCGCGCTGACGTTCGGCGCGCTGTTGGCCGCGCCCATTGCGGCTCCGCCGGCATCCGCGGCGCCCTCGGCGTCCACACCGGGGAGCTCCGTTCCGACGGTGCACGGCGGCGTGAAGGGTCAGTCCGGCTACCTCGTCTACTGGGACCAGAACGAGGAGGTGGACTTCCTCTCCATGCCGACGGGCCTGCAGGGTCAGCTGCTCCCGGCCTGGGACCTGAACGGGCAGGTCTGCGTGCTGCCCGACGGCCGCTTCGTCGGGGGCTACGACCCAACCCTCCCGAGCCAGCACAACCTCGGTGGGCTCAAGCCGTACAAGCAGCCGGCCGACGGTGAAGAGCTCGACGAGCCCAACGGCTCGTTCAGCGGCCAGACCCTCTACGTGCCCGGACCGTACAGAATGCACGGCCAATCGATCGGAAGCGACTCACCGCCTTCCTCGAATGGGGTCTTCAACAACAACCAGACGTACACCGGGTGCGCAATCGACAGCCATCAGAACATCTTCGGCAACGACATAGCGACCGCCCAGGGCTCGTTCCCAGCGCCCAGCAGCGGGCGGCTCGTCGAGTGGTTCGCGCCGAACTACACGACCGAATGCATTTTGTACGGACCCACCGCCGGTGGGTACGGGCCGCACCACACGGACGGCACCGGCGGCCTGGCCCAGCCGGGCACGATGGCCCTCGCCCCCAGCGGCGACCTGCTGGTGCCGAACGTGGGCACCTCCAGCGTGCTGCGCTTCGTCCACGCGTCGTTCCCCACGAGCGCGGCGCAGTGTCCGGGAGGGGTGTACCCGCGCAGCAAGATCCAGGTGTCGACCTTCTACAAGGTCTCCTTCCCCGCGGGCATCGCCAAGGACCCCACCTGCGGCTGCTATGCCATCAGCAGCTACATCGGAGATCCGTCCATCGTGTGGGTCACCGCCAGCGGGCAGCCCGAGCCGGGACGGGGCTCCGTGCCCGGCACGACCGTGGCGGACCTCGGGAAGAGCCCGGATCAGTACAACCCCTTCGGCATGGCTTTTGCACCCGACGGCACGCTGTACTTCGTCGACATCCACATCGCGTGCAGTGGTCCCCTGACGGGATGCGGACCCGCCAATTACGGGGGCCGAGTGATGCGCGTGACCTTCACCAACGGCCAACCGTCCACGCCGGCGGTCGTGGCGAGCGGCTTCGACTTCCCGACCAGCGTGACGGTGTGCGTCCCCGCTGACACGCGCTGTCCGTATCCGTCGGGCAAGATCAAGGCACCGCTGTCGGGCCCCGCCGAGAACCCGGCGCCCGCCAAGGGGCCGACGTCCGACAAGCCCGCGGTCGCCGGCTTCGGCTGAGTCGGTTGTCGGGGGGGAGGCTGTTGCGGCGGGCGCGGGGCGGGCGCGGTGCCCGGTGGATGCTCGGGACCGTCGCTCTCGGCGCAGTCGCGTTGGCCGGATGCGGGCGTTTCTCGTCGTCGACCAGCGGCACGCCATCCGCGTCGGCGACCACCCCCACCCCGGTCAGCTCCTGGGACTGGCCCAGCTACGGACACGACGCCCAGCACACCTTCCACGGTCGGACGACCCTGACCGAGTCCTCGGTCCGGACAATGCGTCAGGCGTGGTTCCTCCCGACCGGCGACGCCGTGACGGCGACCCCCACCGTGGTCGACGGCACCGTGTACGTGGGCTCATGGGACGATTTCTTCTATGCCGTGAACCTGCAGACGGGGAAGCTGCGCTGGAAGGTCAGGCTCGCCTCGCAGAACGCAATCACGCCCTATCCGGGCCAGCAGCCCCGTGACGCGACGTCCGACGGCGGGCTGGTCACCTCCTCGGCCTGGTTCGAGCCCGGAGCGGGGAGCCGGCCCGCCCTGGTCATCTTCGGCGGCGGTTACACGCTCTACGCGCTGAACGCCGCCACCGGCGCGGTGTACTGGGAGCACGACTACCCCGGCGTGCCGGGCCCACCCAGGCCGGACAGCGACAGCACCCGGATCTTCTCGTCACCGGTGGTCGCCGACGGCCGCGTGCTCTTCGGCGTGGACGAGGATGGCCAGCAGCATTCGGCCGGCTACGTGGTCGCGGCCAGCCTCGACACCGGCGACCCGATGTGGAAGTTCCAGACCGACGTCGGGTTCGACGGCCGCGTGCTCGACGACAGCTGTGGCAGCGTCTGGTCGTCCGGCACCGTGCTGCCCGAGCTCGGGCTGGTGGTCTTCGGCACGGCCGACTGCGATTTTTCGGGCAGCGGGCCCTACGCCGACTCGGTCATGGCGCTGCGGATCACCGATGGCGCGCTGGCCTGGAAGTTTCACCCGCTTGGCCACGCGCCGGCCTGTGACGACGACTTCGGCGCAAGCGCCAACGCCGGCCTGTCCGCCAACGGGAAGACCACCTTCCTCGGGGAAGGCAGCAAGAACGGGACCTACTACTCCCTGGACCCCGCCACCGGGCAGCTGCGCTGGTCAACCAATGTGGTTTTCGGAGGGTCGTCGGGGGGATTCATCGGGACGACGGCCTTCGATGGTGGCCGCGTCCTGGGCGCAACGGCGCTGGGCGACTTCCTCCCGACCTCACGCGGGACCTTGCCCGTGTGCGACCCCTCCGACCCCCGCGACGTTGCGCAGCAGAACCCAACCGATCACGCATTCGACTCGGCGACGGGAGCGCTGCTCTGGCAGGCCAACGACACGGCGTCGTTCTCGGCCACCACGGTTGCGGGCGGGATGATGTTCAACGGCCTGGCGCTGGCAGCCAAGGTGATCCAGGTACGCGACGCCTCGACCGGGCGCCTGCTGACGCAGGTCGGTCTGCCCCAGTTCAACTGGTCTGGCATCGCCACGGTGGGCGACGCCCTCGTCTTCGGCGTCGGGACCACCGCGTCTGCAGACTCGTCGGGCATCGAGGTGCTCACGCCGGGCGGCGCGTCACCCGTGGTGCCCGGTTCGGGTTGAACGGGAGGGAGCGGACCGATGCACCGTGCGGCCCCCTCGGCACCGTGGGGCGGGGGTCAGCAGGTCCCGGAGGGAGCCGAGACGCCCGTCCCGACGGCCGGCTCGTCGACCTCGCCACCCCCGGAGCGCAGGATTGCCCCGAGGTGGACCACGTACCACACGCCCCGCCACGAGATCATGGAGGCGATGCCGATGGAACGGGTCTGCCCGTCGAGTTGGTACACGACGCGCGAGTTGGCCACTTCGTAGTAGCCGATGTCGTTGGCGCAGACGCCGGGTGGGATCCAGTGGGCGTACTGCTCGGGCACTGACACGGTCACCAACGTCGCCTGCGTCGGGACCGGTCCGATCAGCGCACGAGCAGCGCCGATGTCGAGCCCGTAGTCGGCCACGAGGCGGTTCTGCCAGTCACCCGCGGGATCCGCGATCCCGGTCTTGAGCTGCACGTAGGCCGACTGCGGGAAGAAGGCGGGCATCGCCGGACTCACCGAGTCCCCGACGATGCCTTGCCACAGGGCGCCCATCTCGCTCGTGAATTGAGGGGTGCCTGACGACGGCAGCTGCATCGTCTGGGGCAGCGTCCCGGGATCGGTCGTCGTGGTGGTCGTCGTGGGCGGGAGCGTGGTCGTCGTCGTGGCCGGCGCGTGACGGCCGGCGGGGGCCGCGCGGGCGACCGAGGAGGAGGGGGACTCCCGCCGCGCGTACACCAGGGCCGCCGCGACGACGACGGCGACGATGGCGGCGACACACGCCGAACGCCGTGCCCGTCGACGTCGGCGTGCGGACCTCCGTTCGGAACGACCGGTCAGGCGGCTCGGCTCCTAGCGCTGCATCGACTTGGTCTCGACGTACTCCTCGAGCCCGTACCGGCCGCGCTCGCGCCCGATGCCGGACTGCTTGTACCCGCCGAAGGGCGCGCTCGGGTTGAAGTTGCCGCCGTTGATGTCGACCTGACCGGTGCGCATCTGGCGCGCCACCCGCTCGGCCCGGGCCGGGTCGGCGCTCCACACCGCGCCGGCGAGGCCGTAGGGCGTGCCGTTGGCGATCTCGATCGCCTCTTCCTCGGTGTCGTAGGGGATGATGGAGAGGACCGGGCCGAAGATCTCCTCCTTGGCGATGGTCATGTCCGGGGTCACCTCGGAGAACACGGTCGGCTGCACGTAGAAGCCCTTCTCCAGGCCCTCGGGCGCCTCGGCACCGCCCACGACCAGCTTGGCGCCCTCCTCAATGCCCTTGTTGATGTAGCCGCGCACCCGGTCGCGCTGGACCGAGGACACCAGGGGCCCCAGCAGCTTGCCGGCCTCGAAGGGGTCGCCGGGGGCGAAGCCCGCCGCCGCGCCCGCCGCCAGCTCCTCCACCTCGGCCAGCTTGTCGCGGGGGACCAGCATGCGGGTCAGGGCCGAGCAGGTCTGGCCGGAGTTCATGTAGCAGCCGAAGAGCCCGGCCGGGACGGCCGTGGCGAGGTCGGCGTCGTCGAGGAGGATGTTGGCCGACTTGCCGCCCAGCTCGAGCGACACGCGCTTGATGCCCTCGGCCGCCAGCTCCATGACACGGCGTCCGGCCCGGGTGGAGCCGGTGAAGGAGACCATGTCGACCTTGGGGTGGGCCGCGATGGCCTCGCCCACGACGGGCCCGACGCCGCTCACCAGGTTGAACACGCCCGGCGGGAGCCCCACCTCGTCGATGACCTCGGCCAGGATGAAGGCGTTGATCGGGGCCACCTCGCTGGGCTTGAGGACGACGGTGCAGCCGGCGGCCAGGGCCGGGGCGACCTTCAGGACGACCTGGTACAGCGGGTAGTTCCACGGCGTGATGGCGCCCACGACCCCGACGGGCTCGCGCACGACGAGCGAGTTGCCGATCTCCTCTTCCCACTCGAACGTCTCGGCGGCCTTGGCGGCGTCGGCGAAGGCGCCCGCCGGCAGGCCGACCTGGATGGAGCCCGACAGCGTCATCGGCATGCCCACCTCGTGGGAGATCACCTGGGCGATCTCGTCGGTGCGGGCGGCCAGGGCCTCGCCGACCCGGGTGAGCAGCTTGGCCCTCTCCTCCCGCGAGGTGGCGGCCCAGGCGGGGAAGGCGGCCGCAGCGGCCTCGACGGCCTTGTCGACGTCCTCGGGCGTCCCCTCGGGGATGGTGGCGAAGACCTCCTCGGTGGCCGAGTCGATGACCTCCAGGGTGCCGGTCCCGGTCGACGGGACCCAGGCCCCGTTGATGTAGATGTTCTCGCGCACGTCCATTGGGTGCCCTCCCTCGTCGATGTTGAGTGTGTCCACCCTATCCAGGCGGTGGGGCGGGACGCTCCGCCGCCGGCCGGGGATCTGTCGGGGGCGGCCGGGGTCGGTCCTCCGGGGTCAGTCCTTCTTGCCGAGGAGGGGGTGGTCGCCCATCCCGACGGGCTGGAGGTGCTGGCCGAGCACCTCGTGGAAGTGGTCGGCCACCTCCTGGGGGGTCCAGCCGCCCTCACGCCACATGGTGGCGATCTGCCGCGGCGTCTGGAACAGCGTGTAGCCGAAGCCGGTGCGCCCGAGCACCTGCCCGTTGACGTAGGAGGCGCCCTCGGAGGCCAGGAAGGCGATCAGCGGCGCGTTCAGGGCGGGGTCCTGGTCGGCCGGTGGTTCCGTGCCCTTGTAGAGGTTCTCGGTCATGCGGGTGACCCCCGCCGGCGCCACGGCGTTGACGGTGATGCCGTACTTGCCGAGCTCGAGGGCCCACACGAACGTCATCCCCATGATGGCGGCCTTGGCCGCCCCGTAGTTGGTCTGCCCGAAGTTGCCCCGCAGGCCGGCCGAGGAGGTGATGTTGACGATGCGGCCGTAGCCGGCGTCCTTCATGAGGGGGGCGGCGTGGCGGACCGTGTTGAAGGTGCCCTTCTGGTGGACCGCGATCACGGCGTCGTAGTCGGCCTCGTCCATCTTGACCAGTGTCCGGTCCCGCACGATCCCGGCGTTGTTGACCACGATGTCGATGCCACCGAAGTTGTCGACCGCGGTGGCGATGATGCGCCCGGCCGCCTCGAAGTCGCTGACCGAGTCGTGGTTGGGCACGGCGTTGCCGCCCGCCGCCTCGATCTCCTTGCACACCTGGGCGGCGGGATCCTCCCCGGTGCCCTCACCGCCGAGGGAGACGCCCACGTCGTTGACCACCACCTTGGCGCCCTCCGCCGCGAGGCACAGGGCGATGTCCCGCCCGATGCCCCGACCAGCACCCGTCACCACCGCCGATCGACCGTCCAGAAGTCCCATGGGCGAGACAGTACCCGCCCGCGCGTTCTCTGACAGGCGTGTCAGGCATTGCGCCCGGGGCTGTACCATCTGGGCGACCACGGGGCGACGAGGTCGTCCCTTGAGCGATGAGGAGCACCAGGGCCATGGCCACCTTCATTGAGAACGCACCCGAGCAGATCGTCGCGGCGGCCAAGGAGCTGCTGGAGAAGGGTCTGGTCGAGGGCACCTCGGGCAACATCTCGGCGCGGATGGAGGACGGCAACATCGCCGTCACGCCGTCGTCGCTCGACTACCGGATCATGGAGGTGGACGACATCGTCATCGTGAACCCCGCCGGTGACGTCGTCTCGGGGGAGCGCGGCCCGACGTCGGAGAAGTACCTCCACCTCGCCGTCATGAACGCCTACGAGGACATCGGGGTCTGCATCCACTCGCACGCGGTGCACGCCACCATGTTCGCCGTGGCCCAGCAGGACATCCCGAGCTGCATCGACGAGTTCACCGTCTACCTCGGCGGGGACATCCGCTGCACCGAGTACGCGCCGAGCGGCTCGCCCGACCTGGCCGAGCAGGTGGTCAAGGCGCTCGAGAACCGGGGCGCCGCGCTCATCGCCAACCACGGCATGGTGGCGATCGGCACGACCATGCAGAAGACCATGCACAACACCGCGCTGGTCGAGCGCTCGGCCAAGATCATCTGGGGCGCCAAGCAGCTGGGCGCCATCTACCCGTTGCCCGAGAAGGTCAACGAGAACTTCGCGAACGTCTACCCCTTCATGCGGTAGGTGACGGTGAGCGAAGGCACCATCCGGGCCCGGCTCGCGGCGCTGGGTCTGACCCTGCACGGACCCCACCCGCCGCACGACCCGCTCGACGCCGTGGTGGTCCACGGCGGCGTGGCGCGCACCTCGGGGCAGCTGCCCCGCATCGCGGGCGAGCTGACCTGCCTCGGGCGCCTCGGTGACACCGTCACGGTGGAGGAGGGCACCGAGGCCGCCGCCGTGTGCGCGCTGAACGCCCTGGCCGTGCTGGAGCAGGCGCTGGGCTCCCTCGACCGCGTCCAGCGCGTGCTGACGGTCACCGGTTACGTGTCCTCGGCGCCGGACTTCCACCAGCAGCCGGCGGTCGTGGACGGCGCGAGCCGGGTGCTGGCCGACGTCTTCGGGGAGGCCGGCCGCCACACCCGCTCGGCCATCGGGGTGGCCGCGCTGCCCCGCAACGGGGCGGTGGAGATAGAGGTGACGGTCGCGGTCAGCGACTGAAGGCGCCGGTGATGACCGGCCGGGCCACGGCGGCCAGGTCCCAGTACCCGCAGGTGCCCTCGTCCCGCAGCTCGGTGACGGCCTGAACGGCGGCGCCGTAGGCGGCGACGGCGATGGCCCCGCCGACGGAGACCCGGCTCACCCCGAGGTCGGCCAGCTCGCCGACCGTGGGCGCGCCCGGCAGCACGAGCACGCTCACCGGGAGGTCGACCGCGCCCAGCAGCTGGCGCAGCTCGGCCGGGTCGACCACCCGCGGGGCGAAGAGGACGTCCGCGCCCGCTTCCTGGTACGCCTGCAACCGCGCGATGGTGTCGGCGAGGTCCGGCCGCCCGTGCAGGTAGTTCTCCGCCCGGGCCGTGAGGACGAAGGGATGGGGGCCGCCGTGGGCGGCCTCGGCCGCGGCCCGCACCCGCTCGGCCGCCAGCGCCGTCTCGTAGATCGGCTCGTCGGGGTGGCCCGTGAAGTCCTCCACGGAGCCGCCGGCCAACCCCAGCCCCGCGGCCGCCGTGATGGTGGCGGCCACGCCGGCGGGGTCGTGGGCGAAGCAGTTCTCCAGGTCGGCGGAGACCGGGACGTCGACCGCCCGGGCGAGCTCCCCGGCGTGGTCGAGCACCTCGTCCCTCGTCATGGCCCCGTCGAGGCGGCCGCGGGTGGCGGCGAAGCCGCCGCTCGTGGTGGCCAGGGCCTCGAACCCGAGCGAGGCGAACAGGACCGCCGAGCCGACGTCCCACGCGTTGGGCATGAGCAGGGGGGTGCCCGGCACGTGCAACGAGAGGAACCGTGCGGCCGGGTCGTCCGAGGAGGTGGGAGGCGTCATGGACGCACCGTAGCGGTGCGCGGTGACCGGCCGCCCGGGGAGGTCAGCCCGCCGGCTGCCCCGCCGGTTCGGGGAACTCCCAGTACTGGAACTCGACCGTCATGGGCAGGATGTAGCCCACGTACAGCGAGTGGATCTTGACGACCTTCTGGTCGTCGACGTGGAGGTCGATGAGGTGCAGGCGGTCGTCCGCCTCCCGGAACGCCTCGGCCCGCTGCTGAATGCCCACCAATTCGTCGAGGGAGCCCACGGCGAAGCCGTAGTGGTCCATGCGGGGGCAGCGCATCGGGTCGTCCTCGGCGATGAGGAAGATGAACTGGTCCCAGTGCACGCAGCTGAGGATGAGGCGGCGGCGGTCCTCCGTCATGACCTCCATCTCCTCGAAGCCCAGCACCTCGTGGAAGAACCGGCAGATGTCGGCCCGGCTCTCCGCGCCGAGGAGATCGGCCGGCAGGGACATGGCGACGTGGTTGAAGCGCGGGTTGCCCGACGGGTAGTACGGATGTGCCATCAGGCCCTCACCTCCGGGACCACCATGACCTTGCCGGCGATGCGGCCGTGCGCCAGGCCCTCGAGGGCGTCGGTGATGCCGTCGAGGGTGACGTCGGCGGGGTCGATCAGGAGGTCGGCGGGGAAGCCGTCGGAGGCGAGGAGCTCGAGCGCCCGCTCGAAGCCACCGAGGTCGTAGACGAACGATCCGGTGACGGTGAGCTCGTTGAGGATCATGCGGTTGATGTCGAAGGTGGGGTGGTCGATGCCGGCGCCGACCATCACGAGGATGCCGCCCCGCCCCAGTTGGTTGAAGCCCGCCTCGATGGCAGCCCGGTGTCCCGAGCACTCCAGGACCACGTGCACCGCGCGCGACGACAGGCGCTCGGGCTCCCAGGTCGGGAACACCTCCAGATCGGCCGGGTCGACCACGGCGCTGGCCCCGAGGTCGGCCGCCAGTCGGCGCCGGCCTTCGTGCGGCTCCACCACGGTGATCTCCTCGACGCCCATGGACCGCAGCGCGGCGATGCTGAGCGCACCGATGGGACCGGCCCCGAAGACCATCACCGTGTCACCGGGCGCGACGTTGGAGCGGGTGATGCCGTGCAGCGCCACCGCCATGGGCTCGGCCAGCGCGGCGTGCCGCGGCGCCAGGCCCTCGGGCAGTCGCAGCACCCCGCCCGCCCGCGCCACCACGTACTCGGCGAAGGCGCCGTCCGTGTGCTCGGTGATCATGGCGTTGCGGTCCTCGCACTGGGAGGGCTTTCCCTCCAGGCAGCGGCGGCAGGTGCCGCAGCGGGGGGAGGCGCCGCCGACCACCAGCTCGCCGACCGACCACCCCGTCACGTCGTCGCCCAGGGCCACGATGGTGCCGCTCCATTCGTGGCCGGCCACGGCACCGGGTTGGAACCCCCACCCGTCGCGCAGCTGGTGGATGTCGGACCCGCAGATGCCGCAGGCGTGCACGCGCACCACCAGCTGATCCGGCTTCGGCCGCGGGACGGGGCGCTCCTCGACGGCGATCACCCCGGGGGACTGGTACACCGCGGCCGCCATGACATCGGGGAGCGGCCCCACGGGCGCCCCCCCTCGTGACCCTGACATGGGCGTCAGGTTAGGCGCTCTCGACCAGCCAGGCGAGGCCTCCCGCCAGGTGCTGCAGATAGGCCGGCGTCTCCCATGCCCCGGGGAAGTGCCCCAGGGCGCTGTAGAAGCTGCGGGCGGGGCCGTCCTCGACGCACCAGGCCAGAGGGAAGCCGCAGTCGGGCACCCGTCCACCGGGAGCCGAGAGGTCGACCTGGTCGTCGGCGAGGCGGAGGAGCACCCGGGCGTCCGGCCGGAGGTCGCGGAAGAGGTACACCTCGTCGTGCCACTGCCAGCGGGAGTCGAGATGGGCGGTCGCGGGGTGGTCGGGGTCGACCACGTCGATGGCGAACTCCTGGGTCCAGGGGTGGCCGTCGAAGCGGGCGCCGAGCACCGTGCCGTAGGCGGGCCAGGTGTGGGAGGCGTCGGTGGCCGAGTGCACGCCGAGGACGCGCAGGTGCCCGGCCTGCCACGCCTCGAAGGACTCCGCCTTCTGCTCCACGGACCACGGCGTCTCCCCGATCGTGAAGAGGGCCAGGACCCGGGCCGAGGCCACCTGACGGGGGGACAGGTCGTGGACGTCGGTCACCACCGTGGGGGCGAGGCCGGCGAGGCCGGCCAGCTCGGTCAGGCCGGTGGCGGCCTGCGCGAGGACGCCGTGCACGCCGGCCGGCCCGTCCACGTAGGGGGCCACCTGGGTGACGATGAGCATGTTGTCGGGCACGCGGGGAGTGTAGGGCTGGTGCGAGAGCCCCGCCCAGTGGTCGAATGCACGGGTCCGGGGGAGGAGCACCGGCGCCGGCGAGACGAGGAGACGACGACGTGGGCAGTTCGAGCGGAGGCAACGAGGAGACGGCGGCGGCACTCGTCGCGCTGGGTGCAGCGACCCTGGGCGAGTCGGGTGGGCACGCGGCCGACCGCAGGCTGCGGCCCGCCTGGCCCGGAGCGGTGCTGGCCGCCCCGGCGTACCCGGTCGGGTGCACGCCGGGTGACAACCTGGCCGTCCACGTGGCGGTGACGAAGGCGCCGCGGGGGAGCGTGCTGGTGGTCGACGTGGGGCGGGTGGCCGACCGCGGCTACTGGGGCGAGGTGCTCACGACGGCGGCGGAGGCGGCCGGGCTGGCGGGCCTGGTCCTCGACGGGGGCGTGCGCGACGTGGCGGCGCTCGAGGCGCACGGCTTCCCGGTGTTCTCCTCGACCATCGCGCTCACCGGCGCGACCAAGGACAAGCCGGGAAGCGTGGGGGCACCGGTGCGGGTCGGTGGCGTGCTGGTCTCGTCGGGGGACTGGGTGGTGGCCGACGTCGACGGCGTGACCTTCGTGCCGGGCGGCACGCTGGACGAGGTCCTGGCGGCCGGCCGGGCCCGTGAGGCCAAGGAGGCCGGGTTCTTCGAGGCGCTGCGGTCGGGCTCGACGACGGTGGAGCTCCTGGGGCTCAATGCGTCACTCGTCCGTGAGGGCGATCCCGGTGGCACACTGTCGGCATGACCGAAGAGCCGGAAGCCCGAGAGACGACAGCGGAAGAGCCCGCCGTGGAGCGCCTGGAGGTGCAGCGCACCATACCGACCGGCGCCGCCCGGATCTTCTCGGTCCTCCGCGATCCGCAGGGCCACGTCACGATCGACAGCTCGGGCATGTTGATGGACGCCACGGGTGAGCCCGCCACCAAGGTGGGCGACGAGTTCGTCGTGCACATGGATCGCGAGGCACTGAACGACTACCCGATGGGGCGTTACGACGTCACGGTCACCATCACCGCCTTCGAGCCCGACCGCGAGATCGCCTGGACGATCCTCGGGGCGATCCGGCCGCAGATCGGTCACGTGTACGGCTACACGCTCGAGCCGGTCGACGGCGGCACGCTCGTGACGTCGTACTACGACTGGTCGAACATCGCTCCGGAGTGGAGGGAGGCCGGCATCTTCCCGGTCATCTCCGAGACCGCGCTCCGGGCCACCCTGGGCATCCTGGACCGCACGCTGGCCCGCTCGACGGACTGGTGATGGCCCCGGGGTGACCCCCCGTAGAATCGCCTCATGACGATCGACAGCCAAGAGGAGCTGGACGCGCTCCTTCGCGCCGGCCGCGTCGTCGCCGAAGCCCGGCAGGCGATGGTGGACGCCGTCACGCCGGGCACCACCACCGGTGAGCTCGACGCCATCGGCCGAGAGGTCTTCCGCCGTCACGGGGCCCGATCGGCGCCGCGTCTGACCTACCGCTTCCCCGGGTCGACGTGCATCAGCGTGAACGACGAAGCAGCGCACGGCGTTCCGTCCCTCAGGCGACAACTCCGTGACGGCGACCTGGTGAACCTCGACGTCTCGGCGGAGCTGGACGGCTTCTACTCCGACACCGGGATCAGCGTCGCGGTGGGCGACGTGTCACCGGTCGCCTCCAGGCTCCTGGCGGCGACGGAGCTGGCGCAGCGCGACGCGATGCATGCCGCGCAGCCGGGTGCTCGGCTCCGCGACCTGGGCCGGGCGGTCCAGCGGAGAGCGCGACGGCACGGGTTTCGTGTCATTGAGAACCTCAACGGCCACGGGATCGGGCGCGGGCTCCACGAGGCCCCGTCGGTCCCCAGCATCGACGACGGCCAGAGGATGGTGCTCCGTGAGGGATCGGTCCTCGCCATTGAGCCCTTCTTGTCGGTCTCCGCCGATCACGTCGTCGACGATGCGGACGGGTGGACGCTTCGCACCGCGGATGGCAGCCTGGTCGCCCAGTTCGAGCACTCGATGGTGGTGACACGGGACGGCCCCCTGGTGCTGACCGCCTGAGGCGGCTCCAACTCCTGATTCGGAACGATCCGACGGCGCACGGCCGCGGGACCCGCTGTTCAGGTGGGGATGACGGCGGTGCGGGCGTAGACGAGCGTCGTCAGCCGATCGCTCGAGACGTCGAAGATCTCGACCCGAATGGGGGCCTGCGGTCCGTCTCCGAGGAGCTCGGATCGTGTCCGGACGGGGCCGGCGCCGGTCTGCGCCAGATAGCGCAGGTCGAGATCGACCACCACGGCGGGGAGGTCGAAGCGGGTCGAGGCCAGTTCCTCGGCGGCCACCTCGGCCACCAACGCCACCATGGCACCCTGCAGGGTGCCGGCGGGATTGCGGAGATCCGCCGTCACCTCCATCTGGACCGTGCCCGCCGTCGGGTCGAGGACGGTGAGCCCCACTTCCTCGCGCAGGGGTCGGGTCAGGACGTTGGCCGCGCTGAACATCGACGAGATGCGCTCCGGAGGCATCGGGGGCTTCGGGGGATCTGTGTCACGGCGTGGCACGCGGGCGAAGCCGATCGCGCCGGTGGCCACGGGATGACCCGCCTCATCGACGACATCCACCACCGCCGTCGCCGATCGCCGTCCCCGTCGCAGGATCGCGCTCCGGGTACCGACCCAGTCGGGCGCGGCGAGCGGTCGCATCCGCACCGACATGTCCGAGGTCAACAGCCAGGCGTCGGGCTCGTCGTCGATGACGATCCCGGCTGCGACGTCGATCATGAAGGCGATGACGCTGGCACGGACCGCGCCGTGCCGTAGGACGGGGGCCTGTGGGCGCAGCTGCAGGCGGAATTCGCCGTCCTCGACACCGGCCGTGACGCCGAGCCGCGACGGAACGGACATGGTGTCGCCGAGAACGTCGGTCATCGGCTCGCCGGGCTGGACATCGGCCTGGCACGCTACCGGCAGGCTCTGCGCCGCCACCAGCCGGAGGGGCGGATGTGTGCCGTGCGGCCGGGAGCGAGGGGCCGGCGAGGTGAACGGCTAGACCCGGGACGGTCTGGGCGCCAACGTCTCGTGACGGACCGCGGCCCAATGGAACAGCACCATGACCCGGATCGCCCACCAGCCGGGGTCGATCTCGCCCTTGGCCATCGACAAGCGGCCTGACGTCGTCACGGCGTGGTGGTTGTTGTGGAGGCCTTCACCAGCGACGAACCAGGCCAGCCACTGGTTGTTCGTCGCCAGGTTGTCGTGAGGGCGCTTCCCCCACTTGTGCCCGATGCCGTTGATGGCGCCACCCCCGAGGAGGTACACCGACGCGTGGACGAAGGCGGCGATCAACCCGATCTCCCACCCGAACGCCCAGACCAACAACGCGACGCCCAGGCCGAGGCCGAGGAGGGCGTGGTTGAACAGCACCCTGTCCCAACGGTCGCCGGGAAGGTCCCGTGCGTAGCGGCTGACCGCCACGGGGTTCCGGGCGACCCTTCGGTAGAGGATGGCGTTGCCGAATTGCACCTGGGGGAAGCCGAACACGACAGGTGAGTGGGGATCACCCTCCTTGTCCGTGTGGGCATGGTGCTTGCGGTGCACCGCCACCCACTGGCGAGGTCGAGTTCCCGTCGCCATCCAGATGACCACCCGGCAGGCGAATGCCACCGGAGGCTTCAGGGTGATGGCCCGGTGGGCCAGCGTTCGATGCAGGTACACCGTCGTCACGACGAAGGCGACTTGGGAGATCAGCAGCCCGATCAGGACGGCCTCGAGGACCGCGGGCACGTCCGTCACCTTAGCCTCCGCAGGAGCGACCGATCGTGCGTCAACAGATCCGGGGCAGCGGGTCGCCGACGAGCATGTCGACGATCCGGGTGCCGCCCATGGAGGTCCGCAGCACGACGATCCCGGGGGGCTCGGCATGGATCTCACCCAGCCGTAGGGCGTCGGATCCCTGGGGGTGGGCCCGCATGGCGGTGAGAGCGGCGTCCGCCTCGTCGGGCGGCACCACGGCCACCAGCTTCCCTTCGTTGGCCACGTAGAGGGGGTCGATACCCAGGAGCTCGCAGGCGGCGGCCACCTCGGGGCGGACGGGCAGGGCCGTCTCTTCCAGGACGACCGTCAGGTTGCTGTCCCGGGCCAGCTCGTTGCAGACCGTTCCCACGCCGCCACGGGTGGAGTCCCGCAGCCAGCGGGTGCCCGGGGCGGCGTGGAGCAGGGACTCCATGAGGCCGTGGAGCGGAGCGGTGTCCGAGCTGATGTCGGCTTCGAGGGCGAGGTCGCCGCGGGCGAGCATGACCGCCGTCCCGTGGTCGCCCATGGTGCCCGAAACGAGCACGACATCCCCGACGGTGACCTTGGACGCCCCCAGCTCGCGGCCCGCGGGGATCAGCCCGATCCCCGCGGTCGAGACATAGAGCCCATCGGCGGCACCGCGGTCGACGACCTTGGTGTCGCCCGTGACGATCGAGACGCCGACGCCGGCCGCGGCCTCGGCCATGTCGGCCACGATCTCGCGCAGATCGTCGATGGGGAAGCCCTCCTCTATGACGAATGCCGCGGAGAGGGCGATGGGGCGGGCTCCCATCATGGCGAGGTCGTTGACGGTGCCGTGCACGGCGAGATGGCCGACCGACCCACCCGGAAAGCGCAGCGGCTTGACCACGTACGAGTCCGTGCTGAACGCCAGCCGCTCGCCCGACGGCAGTGCGAGCACCGCCGCATCGGTCTGCGGCTCGGCTGACCCGGCGGCGAACGCCGGCAGGAACACGGCGTCGAGCAGTGCCGCCGACGCCTTGCCACCGGCTCCGTGGGCCAGGGTGACCACGTCGTCGAGCAGGCGTGGCCGGCGTCGCCGGAAGGTCTCTATCCGCTCGAAGACGGCGGCCTCTCGGTCTGACGTCTGGGCGTCCCGTGCGGTGTCGGTCATAGGCCTTCACTCCGTGCCAGCTGACGCTGCACCGTCGACCAGAGCTCCAGCATCAACGCATCCTGGGTCTCCTGAATCCGGTGGACGCTCCCGGAGCGGACCACCAGACAGTGCTGGACGGCGTCACTGACCGCCATGGCGCCCCCGTCGCCACACAGGCCGACGGTCAGGAGACCGCGTCGTGCCGCCTCCTCGAAGGCACGGAGCAGGTTGACCGAGGCGCCGCTGGTCGAGAAGCCGACGGCGATGTCGCCCGCATTGCCGTGGGCGATGACCTGCCGGGAGAAGACGAGATCGAACCCCACGTCGTTGGAGAGCGCGGTGAGCACCGCCTGGTCGTCGACCAGGGACAGCGCCGGCAAGGGGCGCCCGTGAGGGGGGTGGCGGAAGAGATCGACCGTGCCGTCGGCGTCGGTGGCGCTGCCGCCGTTGCCGAAGGCCAGCAGGCGGCCACCCCCGAGGAAGCGGGCGGCCATGGCTTCCGCCGCCGCGTGGATGCCGTCGCGGCCGCGCTCCAGGGTCGCGGTCCGCAGGCCACGGCTCTCCTGCATCTTCGACTGCGCCGAACGGGTCAGGTCACCAATCAGGGCCGCACCGTCCCGCTCCTCTGCCTCAATGAAGGGATAGAGGAACCCCGTGGGCTCTGTGGTCACGTCGCGGCACCCCCGAGCGAGGTGATGGCGACACCGGCATGGACCAGGAGGAGATCGCCGGGCTCGGCCCGGTCCACCAGGCTGGCGTCGACGACCTCGCGTCGCCCGCCGACCAGGGCCGTGACACGGCCGTCGGTGCCCACGCCGATGACTTCGGCCATGCGGCCCTCATCGGAACAGGTCACGCAGACCCCGTCGGTGCACTCCGGCTCGGCCTCCAGAAGTCCCGGATGCTCCAGGCCCACGTGGGTGAGCTCCCAGAGGAGGTGGTACATCAGCACGAGGTCACCGGACCGGCACGCCAGGGCCGGGTCCACTCCCTCGAGCCACACGACATGGTCGGCGGGGCTGCCGACCGGCCGGTTGCCCGCGCCGAGCCACACGCTGGTCAGGCCCCAGGCACCCGAGCGCGTCAGTAGGTCGACAGTGCCGGCGTGGTCGGCCGTGCTCACGGCGAGCAGGATGTCGCCGGGGCGCGCGGCCAGCCGCACCGTGGCAGCCGCATCGGCTTCGTGCAGGCTGACTGCGGGAAGCGCGCGTGCGCCCATGACGACGGGGTGGACGAACTCCACCGCGACGTGACGCCCGTGGGACGGCCATTGCGGTGCCATACACCACAAGGTCGCTCCGGCGGCGAACCGCCGCGCCAGCGCCAGCGAGGCCACGGCCAGGTCCGCGGCCGCACCCGCCTCGGGCCCGGACGCGACCGACGAGTCCACGAGGGCCATCATGCCCTTTCCGGGTCGGGTGGGACGTAGCCCGCCACCGCGGCCTGCCCGAGGGCGAGACCACCGTCGTTGGGGGGGACGACCCGGTGCGTCAGGACCTGGAAGCCCTGCTCCTGGAGGGCGCGGCGGGCCAAGCTGAGGAGCAGGACGTTCTGGAACACGCCCCCCGTCAGGGCCACCCGGTCGATACGGGTCTCGTCCCTGAGCCGCTCGGCGACCTCGGTGATGAGGCCGGCCACCGCCACGTGGAACCCCGCGGCGATGGCCCCGAGCGGGTGGCCCGAGCGCAGATCGTCGACGATGCCGGCCAGCAGCGGCCCGGGATCGAACTCCCCGCCGCCGTCGGCGAAGCGGTAGCGCCGTGCGTCGCCCGGGTGTGACGCGGCGCACCACTCGAGCTCCATGGCGGCCTGGGCCTCGTAGGTGGCGACGTGGCGGAGCCCGAGGAGAGAGCTCACGGCGTCGAAGAGCCTCCCCATGCTCGAGGTCGCGATGCAACCGATGCCCCGCTCGAGCTGACGGTGCAGCACGGTGCGCTCGGTGTCGGGGGCGGCCCCGACCGGCGGGAGGTCCTCACCCCAGCCGATGCCGGCAGCCCAGAGGTGCGCCAGCGCGGCTCGGTACGGCCTGCGCACGACTGCGTCCCCGCCCGGCAGCGGCACCCGACGCAGGTGTGCCGACCGGACGTAGGAGTCGTAGCCCGCGACGAGCACCTCGCCGCCCCAGATGGTCCCGTCGGATCCGTACCCCGTGCCGTCGAAGGCGAACCCGATGACCCGCTCCCCGGCCGGGACGCCGTGTTCGACCATGACGGCGGCGACGTGGGCGTGATGGTGCTGCACGTGGCGCACCGGGCGTCCGGAGGCGTCGGCCCAGTGGCGGCTGTGATAGCCGGGATGCGCGTCGGCCGCCAGCTGCTCCGCGTCGATCTGGTACAGCGTCGCAAACTGCCGGGATGCTCGCTCGAAAGCCGACCGGGTCTCCAGGCTGCCCATGTCGCCGATGTGCTGACTCATGAAGGCGTCGTGGCCCGCGGCGAGGCAGAACGCGTTCTTGAGCTCGCCGCCGACGGCGAGCGTCGGGACCGCTGCGAAGGGAAGCCGGACCGGCAGTGGCGCGTAGCCGCGCGCACGTCGGAGCGGCACCTCGTGGCCGGCGTCGACCCGGATCACCGAGTCGTCGCACGGGACGTGGATGGGCCGGTCGTGCAACAACCACGCGTCGGCGATGGGCGCCAGTCGCTCCCGGGCGTCCTCGTCCTCGAAGCAGATGGGCTCGTCGGTCAGGTTGCCGCTGGTCATCACCAGGATGCGGGGAGGCGTGGTGGACGCGTCCGGCACCGATTGAAAGAGGAGATGGTGCAGCGGTGTGTACGGCAGGAGCACGCCGACCCTGGGATTGCCCGGGGCCACCAGCGCGGAGATGGCGGCCCCGGGCCGCTTCTCGAGCAACACGATCGGGCGCGCCGGACCCGTCAGGTGGGTCTCTTCCCGAGGGTCGAGGCGGGCCACGACACGGGCGGCGTCGAGGTCGGGCACCATCACGGCGAAGGGCTTGTCCCGGCGGTGCTTGCGCCGGCGCAACCGCTCGACCGCGGGGTCGCAGGTGGCGTCGCAGGCCAGGTGGTACCCGCCCAGTCCCTTGACGGCGACGATCGCCCCTCGGGCCAGTGCCTCCTGGGTGGCCGTCAGCGCCGCATCGGATCCCTTGACCACACCGTCGGGACCCTCGAACCAGATGCGGGGCCCACAGTCGGCACATGCCAGCGGCTGGGCGTGGAACCGTCGGTTCGCGGGATCGCCGTACTCCGCCGCGCACGCATCGCACAGGGCGAAGTCCCGCATCGTCGTGTGAGGGCGGTCGTAGGGAAGTCGCATGGTGATGGTGAACCTGGGTCCACAGTTCGTGCAGTTGATGAAGGGGTAGCGGGCACGACGGTCCGCCGGATCCGACAGCTCTGCCAGGCAGTCCTCACAGACAGCCACATCGGGCGACACGAAGGTGCGCACGGCTCCGTGGCGGAGGCTCTCCACGATGCGGAACCCCGCGTCGTGCGAGGGCGGGCATGGCACCGAGTCGACACCGAAGATCTTCGCCAGCGGGGGCGCTGAGGTGACCAGCCGGGCCAGGAACACCTCGATCGCGGCCGGTGCTCCTTCGATCTCCATGAACACGCCCTCGGTGTCGTTGCCCACGTGGCCGGCCAGACCGTGCTCCCCGGCCAGTCGGTGCACGAAGGGGCGGAACCCGACTCCCTGCACGACGCCGACCACCCGGACTCGCCTCCGCACCAGGGCGTCCGGCGAGGTCACGGCGGTCATGGGGTGAGTTGACGACGACGCCCGAGGGTCACCGCCGCGTCGCGGTGCATGCGCCCGAAGGTGTAGTAGGCCGCGCACGCACCTTCGGAGGAGACCATGCAGGTGCCGATCGGCGTCTCGGGCGTACAGGCCGTTCCGAAGACCTTGCACTCCCAGGGCTTGATGACCCCCTTGAGCACCTCGCCACACTGGCACGCCTTCGGGTCCGCCACCCGCACGCCGGGGACCTGGTAGCGGCGCTCGGCGTCGAACGCCGCGAACTCCGGACGGAGCTTCAGGCCACTCTGCGCGATGAAGCCCAGCCCGCGCCACTCGAAGTGTGGCCGCAGCTCGAAGACCTCGGCGAGGATGGCGAGCGCCCGCGGGTTCCCCTCCTCCCGCACGACGCGTGAGTACTGGTTCTCGACCTCACAGCGGCCCTCGCGGATCTGGGTCAACAGCATGGAGATGGCGTGCAGGATGTCGAGTGGCTCGAATCCCGCCGTGACCAGCGGGAGGCCGTATTCGGAGGGTACGAACCGGTAGGGAGGCTGACCGACCACCGTCGACACGTGGCCCGGACCGATGAAGCCGTCGAGCCTCAGATCGGGGGACTCGAGGATGGCCCGGAGGGGCGGCACGATCGTCACGTGGTTGGAGAAGACGGTGAAGTTGGCGACGTCCTCGGCCTTGGCCTGCAGGAGGGTGAGGGCCGTCGACGGCGCAGTGGTCTCGAAGCCGACGGCGAAGAAGACGACCTGCCGGTCTGGGTTGTCGATGGCGATCTGGAGCGCATCGAGAGGGGAGTACACGAAGCGGACGTCCGCGCCCTCCGCCTTGGCGGTCAGGAGGTTGCCCTGACTTCCCGGGACCCGCATCATGTCCCCGAAGGTGGTGAAGATGATGCCGGGCTCCCGAGCCAGCGCGATCGCGTCGTCCACCCTGCCCATGGGGATCACGCACACGGGACAGCCGGGCCCGTGCACCAGCTCCACGTTGACCGGCAGGACGTGCTCTATTCCGTGCCGGTAGATCGTGTGCGTGTGACCCCCGCAGACCTCCATGAACTTGAACTGGTCGTCGCCGCAGAGCGCAGTGATCTGAGCCACGAGGGCCCTGGCCGCCGTCGGGTCCCTGTACTCGTCGACGAACTTCACGGCGAGTGTCTCATTGTGCGTGACGCCGGCCGTCCGGCTCGGCGGGTCCCCGTCTCAAGTGGCACCTGACTCGCTGGAGTACTCCGACGACCGCAACGCTTCGAGCTCGTCCTCGTAGGCCTCACCCATCGCCTTCAGGAGGTCCAATGCCTGCGTTGCCTCTTCCTCGTCGATCTTGGCCATGGCGAAACCGACGTGGATCAGCACCCAGTCACCCAGCTTCAACTGCTCGTCCTCCAGCAGGCCGATGTTGACCTCCCTGGTGACCCCCGACACCTCGACCCGCGCCAGGTGCTCGTGCAATTCGGAGAATTCCTTGACTTGACCAGGGATGCCGAGGCACATGCGGAGTCCTAGGAATCCTTGACGGCGAAGATCTCGACCCTGATGTCCACCTCGGGCTCGACCTTCAACATGAGAACCTTCGGAGGCTGCATTCCGAATTCGCGGATGTCGAATCGAGACGAGCCCTCGAGGCTGATCGTGTGGTCGTCGACCGCACGGATGACCATGACGTCCTCGTGCGGCAGTGAGACGCCACGGAAGGTGACCTCCCCCGTGACCAGGTAGCTCGAGTCGCCTTCGTGGGGTTTGACCTGCGTCATGACCCCTTCGATGGTGGGGTAGCGCCGGGAGTCGATCCGCTTGTGGAGTTCTCGATCCTCCATCCGCTTCCCCGAGCTCAACTTGTCGACCGACAACGAGAGCGCGCCGGCGGGTTGCGACGTCAGATCGACGGCCCCTCCCGCTGCGAAGGTCAACTCGACGTACCCCTCCAATCCGTCGGTGCCGGAGTGGATCGGGTGCACATTCGAACGGGCGTCGATCCAGACATGGGAACGCTCAGGTGAGATGACGTACCGGGCCACCGGCGTTGCTCCTTCTGGCTCTGAGAGGCCGGGAGGACGTGGAGGGTGTCGCCACGATTGAGCTGTCCGAAGTCATCGATCGCCTCTCTGCACGATGTCACCCGTGTCACCCATGGAGTCCCTGCCGCTCTGTGCCGTCATCCTAGGTGGCATCTGGCCCCGAAGCGGCAGCCGAAGTGGGGTCGCGGGGCCTGGAGTCGGGCAACGGTGGACGGTGGCGCTACGTACAGTCGGCGCATCGCCCGAGCATGGCGAAGTGGTGCGGGTCGATGGTGAAGCCGAACCGGGCGCGAGCCTGCTTGGCGAGCCCGTCGAACATGGAGTCCGGCACCTCCGTCAACCTCCCGCATTCCTCGCAGACGAAGTGCCCGTGCACGGAGGAGGCCAGGTGATACGTGGCCGGACCGTGCCCGAAGTGTGAATGGACGACCACGCCGAGGCGCTCGAGCTCGTCGAGGTTCCGGTAGACGGTGGACAGGTGGATGTCAGGAGCCTCGGCCTGGACCTCGCCCGCCAGTTCCTCGGCCGTCCGGTGACCCTGGGATGCGAACAGCGCGTGGAGGAGGATTCGACGTGACGATGTGACCCGCCCCCCGTGCTGGCGCACGAGCTCGAGAGCGTCCTCCAGCGTGGCTGCTTCCGCCTGATCGGCGGGCTGGGTGGGGGAGCGTCTGCTCACAGCACTCGATGGTACCGGTGAGGCGCCGGGTCGCCCGTCCCCGAGATCTCCGGCTATTGCGAAGTGCTCGCAATAAGGTACAGTGCCTCGAGGCGACGAGCTCGGAGGTACGGGGAGATGGCAGTGGCGCCGAGCTGCGTGCACAAACCGCGGCCCGGATTGAAGCGCCCGGAGTGGGCCCGGGTTGCGGGTATGGCGGCGGTCGTGGCCATTCTGAACGTTGTCGGTTGGATGCTGTTGACCACGGCAGTGGGTCACCACTTCCACGTTTCGCAGACCAAGCTGTTCGGGCTGGGCACCGGGGTGCTCGCGTACACGTTGGGCATGCGGCACGCCTTCGACGCGGATCACATCGCGGCCATCGACAACACCACACGCAAGCTCGTCGGCGAGGGGAAGCGGCCTCTCGGCACCGGGTTCTTCTTCTCGCTCGGCCACTCGAGTGTGGTGCTCCTGCTCGCGGTCGGGCTCAGTTTCGGAATTCGAGCCCTCAACATCCAGGTCAGTCAGCAGTCATCGGGCCTCCACTCGGCGACCAACATCATCGGCACGTCGGTCTCGGGGACGTTTCTCTACCTGATTGCCCTCGTGAACCTGTTCGTGCTGGTCTCCATCACGAGGCTGTACCGGCAGATGCGGTCCGGGAGCTTCGACCCGGTGGAGCTGGAACGGCAGCTCGACAAGCGGGGGGTGATGAACCGCCTGCTCGGAGGCTATGCCCGGCACATCGACACCTCGTGGAAGCTCTACCCGGTCGGCTTCCTCTTCGGGCTCGGCTTCGACACCGCAACCGAGGTGGCCCTTCTCGTCCTCGCCGGCTCGGCGGTCGTCGGCGGCCTGCCCCTGTATGCGATCTTGTCGTTGCCCATCCTCTTCGCCGCTGGAATGTGCACGTTCGACACCCTCGACGGCTGCTTCATGAACTTCGCCTACGACTGGGCCTTCGCCAACCCGGTGCGCAAGGTCTTCTACAACCTGACCATCACCGGACTGTCGGTCGCGGTGGCATTCTTCGTCGGCAGTGTCGAGATCCTCGGCCTGATCGGGCAAGAGGCCAATCTGAGCTCGCCGTTCTGGGACTTCGTCCGTGGCTTCAACATCAACACCGCCGGGTTCGTCATCGTCGGTCTGTTCGTCGCCACCTGGGTGATCGCCCTGGTGTACTGGCGACTGGCCCGGGTCGAGGAGAAGTGGAGTTCGGCGTTGGTCCAAGAGGCCGAGGAGGCGATAACGGCCTGACCGGAACGCGACCGGGGA
>Ga0224557_1000864_pt1 | contig 31524 bp, 25 predicted proteins | sample 714S31014metaG_FD_180677 | JGI IMG/M metagenome (GOLD analysis project Ga0224557, IMG submission 180677) | Peat soil microbial communities from Stordalen Mire, Sweden - 717 S3 10-14 | ecosystem: Environmental > Terrestrial > Soil > Wetlands > Peat | place: Sweden: Norrbotten County, Stordalen... | reverse complement strand
CTCGCGTACGACGGCTCCACCGGCCAGGTGGTGCTCTTCGGCGGACAGCTGCTCGGGTCGACCTCGGCCGCGGGCGAGGTGATGGGTGACACCTGGACCTGGGACGGCACCAGCTGGACCGAGCAGGCGGGCGGCGCACCCGCATCCACGCCGTCGGCCTCGCCCGTGCCCACCCTTTCCGGTGTCCCGTCCCTGACGCCGCTGCCGTACGCCTCGGCGGTCGCGGGCGGCCCGTCGTCGCTCCCGTCCCCGACCGTTTCTCCGCTCGCCAGGCCCAGCCCGACCGCGACGCCGACGGACTGACGCACGCGCGCCCGCAGCCCCCCCGGTGTGATTGGATCGCGGGGTGGCATCGCCTCCACTCCGGATCGAGACCCTCCAACGCCCCGACGACCCCGAGGTCCTCGCCCTGCTCGTCGAGCTGGGATTGGAGGACCAGCAGCGCTACGACCACCCCCAGGAGACCAGGGAGGAGCTCGCCGGCCACACCGGGCCGCTGGCGCCCCACTTCCAGGGGGACAGCGTGGTCTTCGTGGCCCGCGATGAGGCCGGCCAGGCCGTCGGCCTCTGCTGGTGCGTCCTCTTCGATCCCGGCAACGGGCTGGAGGGCGAGGTGGCCGAGCTCTACGTCGACCCCCCGGCGCGGGGTGGCGGGGTGGCGACGGCGCTCGTCGGGGAGGCGATGCGCCTCTTCCGCGAGCGCGAGGCGACCTTCGTGACCGTCTGGACGCGCCCCGACAACCCGCTGGCACTCGCCGTCTACCGTCACCACGGTTTCCGCCCCACCGAGCAGACCGTGCTCACCTGGCTCCCGCTCACGGGCCCCGACGCGGGCCCGGCGGACGCCGGCAGCGGGCGCGATGCGGATAATCACGCATCGTGACGCCCCGGAGGAAGCGATGACCCTCGCCCGCGACCAGGTCACCCATGTCGCCATGCTCGCCCGCCTCGGCCTGAGCGACGAGGAGGTCGAGCGCTACCGCCAGCAGCTCGACGCCATCCTCAGCCACGTCGACCGGCTGCAGCAGGTCGACACCTCCCAGGTCGGCGAGACCGCCCAGGTCGGCGGCCTGGTCAACGCCTGGCGCGAGGACGTGAGGGGCGAATGCCTGCCCGTCGAGAAGGCGCTCGCCAACGCGCCCAAGCGGCGTGGCGACCACTTCGAGGTGGGAGCGATCCAAGAATGAATGCGGTGGTGGAGGAGGGGAGGGCGCGGCCGCGCCCCGGGACGGCGGTGACGGGCTCATGAGCTGGGAGAACGTCGGCGAGCTGGGCGCCCGCCTGCGCAGCGGCGAGACCACTCCCGCCCAGCTGGCCGACCATGCCCGCAGCGCGATCGAATCCCTCGCAAGCCTTCACCCGGTCCTCCGCTACACCGGCGCGCTCACCGAGCACCAGGCCGGCCGTGCCGCTCGCATGCTCGCCGAATCGCCGGAGCAGGCAGGTCCGCTCTGCGGCATCCCCTTTGCTTACAAGGATGTGCTCTGCGTGGAGGGCGTGGAGACCAGCGCCGGCTCCAAGATCCTGGAGGGCTTCATCCCCCCCTACACGGGCACCGCCCTGCAGCGGCTGCTGGACGCGGGGGCGGTGCCGGTCGCGGTCACCAACTGCGACGAGTTCGCCATGGGCTCCTCCAACGAGAACTCCGCCTTCGGGCCGGTGGGCAACCCGTGGGATCCGAGCCGGGTGCCGGGCGGCAGCAGCGGGGGCAGCGCGGCCGTGGTGGCCGCCGGGGCCGTCCCCTTCTCCCTGGGGACGGACACCGGGGGGTCGATCCGGCAGCCCGCCTCCTTCTGCGGCGTCGCCGGATTCAAGCCGACCTACGGGCGGGTCTCCCGCTACGGGCTGATCGCCTTCGCCTCATCCCTGGACCAGATCGGGCCGTTTGCCCGCAGCGTCGAGGACGCCGCGCACGTCTTCACCGCCATGGCCGGGCACGACCCGCGCGACAGCACCACCTCGCCGCTCCCGGTCGAGCCGGTCGCCACCCAGCTGGCGCGGGGCGTCGCAGGGATGCGCCTCGGGGTCCCCCGCGAGTACATGGCCGAGGGACTGGAGCCAGGCGTGCGCGCCGCGGTCGAGGCCGCCCTCGCGCAGCTCGAGAAGCTCGGCGCCACCCTGGTCGAGGTGTCGCTGCCCTCCACCGAGGCCGCGCTCAGCACCTACTACATCATCGCGCCCGCCGAGTGCTCGGCCAACCTCGCACGGATGGACGGGGTCCGCTTCGGCCTCCACGTGGATCGCCAGTCGCTCACCGACACCTACCTGGAGACCCGCGGCCAGGGCTTCGGCCCCGAGGTCAAGCGCCGGATCATGCTCGGGACCTACGCGCTCTCCAGCGGGTACTACGACGCCTACTACCGTCAGGCGCAGAAGGTGCGCACTCTCATTGCGGAAGAATTCGACCGCGCCTTCGAGACGGTGGACGCGCTGGTCTGCCCCACCTCTCCGATCGTCGCCTTCCCCAAGGGGGATAAGAGCGATCCCCTCTCCATGTACCTCTGCGACGTCCTCACCCTGCCCGTGAACCTCGCGGGCCTGCCGGGCATCTCGATCCCGTGTGGGCTGAGCGAGGGGCTGCCGGTCGGTCTGCAGGTGATCGGACCGCGGCTCGGCGACGCGCAGGTGCTCCGGGTCGCGCGCGCCTACGAGGCGGCGACCGCCTGGCACACCCAGCAGCCACCCCCGCTGCCGGCGGCGTCGGAAGCGTTCGCATGACCGCGACCAGCGCCGTGAGCACCCTGGACCAGGTGATGGAGCGGTGGGAACCGGTGATCGGCCTGGAGGTCCACGGCCAGCTGCTGACCCAGAGCAAGATGTTCTGCGGCTGCAGTGCCGATTACATCGGCAGCCCGCCCAACAGCAACACCTGCCCGGTCTGTCTCGGCCTTCCCGGGGTGCTGCCGGTGATGAACCGGGTCGCCGTCGAGTACACCGTGCGGAGCGCGCTCGCGCTCAACTGCGAGATCCCCGAGCGCAGCAAGTTCGACCGCAAGAACTACTTCTACCCCGACCTCCCCAAGGGGTACCAGATCTCTCAGTGGGACATGCCCCTGTCGCTGAACGGCCACCTCACCTTCACGGTGGACGGCGCGGAGGTGCGCTGCGGCATCACCCGCGTGCACCTGGAGGAGGACACCGGCACCCTCCAGCATGCGGGCGACATCCTGCAGCAGGCGCGCAGCTCGGTGGTCGACCTCAACCGCGCCGGTGTCCCGCTGATGGAGATCGTCGGCGAGCCCGACCTGCGCACCCCCGCGCAGGCACGTGAGTACCTCGTCCGCCTCCGCCAGATCCTCGTCTACATCGGGGTCAACGACGGCAACCTGGAGCAGGGGTCGTTCCGCTGTGACGCCAACATCTCGCTGCGCAAGCACGGCGAGACAGGGTTGGGGGTCAAGGTCGAGGTCAAGAACATGAACTCGTTCCGGGCCGTGCACCGTGCGCTCGAGTACGAGATCGTCCGCCAGGGGCGGCTGCTCGACCAGGGCCAGACCATCGCCCAGGAGACCCGGGGCTGGGTCGAGGCCAAGGGCGCCACCATCTCCCAGCGGAGCAAGGAGTACGCCCACGACTACCGCTACTTCCCCGAGCCCGACCTCCCCCCCCTCCACCTGAACGCGGAGTTCGTGGATCGGGTGAGGGCGGCCCTGCCCGAGCTGCCCCAGCAGCTCGCCGAGCGGCTGCAGCGGGAGAACGGCCTCTCCGCGTACGACGCCGCGACCGTCACCGCGGAGCGGGAGGACGCGCGCGCCTTCGAGTCGCTGGTCGCCGCGGGTGTGCCCGCCAAGGCCGCCGCCAACTGGCTGATGGGCGAGGTGGCGCGGCTGGCGCGTGAGAGCCGCACCCCGCTCCCGGGCAGTGGCCTCGGCCTGGAGGGGCTCGCCTCCCTCATCAAGCTGGTGGAGGCGGGGACCATCAACGGCTCCACCGCCAAGGAGCTTCTCGAGGAGCTCTACCTGGCGGGGGGTGACCCCGCCGCGGTCGTCGAGGAGCGCGGTCTCGGCCAGGTGAGCGACCAGGCCGAGCTGGAGCGACTCGTCGATGCGGTCCTTGCGGAAAACCCGGCCGCCGTCGCCGACTTCCAGGGCGGCAAGGAGCAGGCCCTCCAGCGCCTGGTGGGCGGGGTCATGAAGGCGACCAGAGGCCGCGCCGACGCCAGGGTGGTGACCGGCCTGCTCCGTGACCGCCTCGCCCCCTGAGGCGCTCGGGTCCGGCACACGGCTCGAGGTCCGCTGCGAGGGGATGGTCCACGGCGGCCTCTGTCTCGCTCATGCGGCCGGCGCCACCCTGATGGTGGACGGCGGCATCCCGGGCGAGCTGGTGGAGGTCTCGCTGACCTTTCGCAAGGGGCGGACCTGGTTCTGCCGCGTCGAGGCCGTCCGTGAGGCGTCGCCGGACCGGGTGGCGCCGCCCTGCCCCTTCCTCCCCGACTGTGGTGGCTGCCAGCTCCAGCACGTCGCCTACCCCCGCCAGCTGCTCCTCAAGCGGGACGTCGTGCTCGATGCCATGCGCCGGGCGGGGGTCCCGGTGCCCGAGCTCCGCCTCCACGGCATGCCGGACCCCTGGCGGTACCGCTGGCGCGGCGAGTTCCACGTCATCCCGGGGGAGAGGGGGATGGCCGATGCCGCCCTGGGATTCAATCGCGCTCGGAGCTGGCGCAAGGTGGCGGTGGACGGCTGCCTCATCCACCACCCTCGCATCTCCGGCTCGCTGCCGCGGCTCCGTGAGCTGGTCCGCCGGGGTGGGGCGCCCGGGCTGAGCGTGCTCCACCTCACCACCGGCGAGGACGGCGTCGAGCTGCTGCTGCGGCCCAAGCCGGCCGGCGCCCTGGACCGGGCGGTGGTCGACGAGATGGCGGCGGAGCTGCCCGCGCCGGAGCGGTGGAGCACCGATCTCACCACCCTGCACTGGCGGGGGAGGGCCTTCCGGGTCACTCCGGAGTCCTTCATGCAGGTGAGCTGGGGACACCTCGACGCCCTCTACGGGTGCGTGCTCGCGGCCCTCGGTGAGGTGGCGGGCCGGCGCATCGTCGATGCCTACGCCGGGATCGGGGTGCTGAGCGCCGTGCTGGCTGCCGACGCGCGCGAGGTGGTCTGCATCGAGAGCAACCGCAGCGCCGCCCGGATGGGGCGGCTCAACGGCCGTATCAACGAGGTCGGCGACCGACTTCGCTACGTCGTCGAGCCGGTGGAGTCGGCGCTGCCCGGCGTGGCCGGGGCGGCCGCCATCGACGGCCTGATCCTGGACCCGCCCCGCGCCGGGTGCGACGGCCGGGTGACCGGGTGGCTGGCCCTGGCCGGGCCGCCGCGGGTCGTCTACGTCTCCTGCGACCCGGCGACGCTCGCCCGCGATCTCCACCTACTGGTGGCCTCGGGGCCCTACGTCGTGGATTCTCTCGACGTGGTGGACATGTTCCCCCAGACGTGCCACGTCGAGTGCGTGGCGGCCCTCCGCCGCCAGGACTGACCCGGAGCCCCCTGCGGGCCACGCTCAGGTCAGGATGGTCACGACCGGGACGGGTGACCCGGACGGGCCCTGGGTGTCCAGGGCGGCGTGGATGGCGTACGTCCCCGGCTCGGTGGGCTCGGGAAGGACCGCCGTGAAGGCCCGGCTCGACCCGGCCGGGATCACCACCAGGGCGATGGCCAGGCAGTGCGCCGCCGGCACGGGGGTTGGGGTCGGCACCGGCACCCCGGCGGGGGTCTCCGCCCACGCTGTGAGCGTGGAGAAGCAGCCCCCGCGCAGCGTCAGCGGGCCGATGACCGTCAGCGTCTCCTCCAGCTGACCGTCCGGCCTGGCCGTCACCACCGCCGTCCAGCCGGCGGCGTTGGTGGCGCTGCCCAGTACCGGCCCGGACGTGGAGGAGGGAGTTGGGGTGCCCGGCGACGGCGATGGCGACGGCGTCGGAGTGGAGGTGGGCGATGGGGACCCTGCTGGGGCCGGCGACCCCGATGCGGTGGCGTCCCGCGCGGCCGCGGGCGCGAGCCCGCATGCTGCCGCTGCCACGGCCAGGCCGCAGAGGAGGGACACGGTGGCGAGCCTCATGGCGGAGAGCCTCATGGAGGTATGACGCCGGAGGTGGCTCACTGGTGCACCCTCTTCTTGCCGGGCGCTATAACCCGGCGCTCGGAACCCTGGTCACCACCGGTCCATCGCCAGTGCTGCTCGCCGCTCGACGGCCGGCATGAGTTTCGCGAGGGCCGGTGGCCCAGGACGTGCTGACTGGCATTAGGGCTGAGCGACAGAGATCGCCGATCAGTGAGCGTCCAGGAGCCACGTCCCGGGACCACCGGGTGCTTCCCCACTGCGGACACAGCAAGGAGGCAGACATGGAGCATGGCACGATTCGTTTCGGGAGCGTGGACTGGGGATCCGAGGGCCACGCTGCCTGTGTCGTCGATGCCGAGGGCACTGCGATCGACGAGTTCCAGGTGGCCCACACGGGCGCCGGCTTGACTGAGTTGTGCCGCCGCTTCCGCCGCGCCGGGGTTCAGCGAGTGGCGATCGAGCGGCCCGATGGCCCGGTCGTCGACGCTCTGATGGACGCCGGGCTCGAGGTCGTGGTGGTCTCCAGCCGTGCCGTCAAGGGCCTGCGTACTCGCTACGGCCTGGCCGGCAACAAGGATGACCGCAGTGATGCCTTCATGCTCGCCGACTGCCTGCGCACCGACGGCCACCGCTGGGCTTCGCTGCAACCGGACCAGCCGCAGACCCTGGCCCTCCGCGCCGCCGTGCGCACCCGCAAAGACCTGGTGGCCACCCGCATCGCCACCGCCAACCAGCTGCGCGCCCACCTCCAGCTCGTCTTCCCGGGGGCCGTCGGGCTCTTCGCCGACATCGACAGCGCCGTCAGCCTCGACTTCCTGGAGCGCTTCTCCACCGCCGCCAAAGCCGCCTGGCTCTCCGAGAGGCGCCTGGCTGCCTGGCTGGCCGCCAACGCATACAGCGGGCGCACCGGTGTCGGGACGCTGCTGCAACGGCTCCAGGGTGCTCCCGCCGGCCTGCACGGGGCCGCGGCCCAGGCCCAGGCCGCGGTGACCCTGGCCCTGGTCCGGGTACTGCGCACCCTGCTCACCGAGATCGCCTCGCTGGAGGCGCAGATCCGTGAGCAGCTCGCCCTCCATCCCGACGGTTTCATCTTCCAGAGCCTGCCCCGCTCCGGCTGCATCCGCGCTGCTTCCCTGCTGGCCGAGATCGGCGACTGCCGAGCCCGCTTCCCCAGCCCGGAATCCCTGGCCGCCCTCGCCGGCGCGGTGCCCTCGACGCGGAGCTCGGGCAAGCTGCACGTGGTCACCTTCCGCTGGTCCTGCGACAAGAAGCTGCGCGACGCCATCCTCGACTTCGCCCAGGACTCGATGCGTGCCAACGCGTGGGCAGACCGCCTCTACCACCAGCATCGAGCCCGCGGGCACACCCATCCCCACGCCAGCCGTGTCCTGGCCCGCGCCTGGATCTACGTGATCTGGCGCTGCTGGCAGGACCGCGTCGCCTACCAGCCAGAGCGGCACCGCGCCCTCCAGGCCCTGCGTGTCGCGGCCTGACCGGCCAGGTGTCCACGGTCCACCTCCCGCGGCATCGCGCCCCAGAGGCCTTCCTACGGCCACGCGATTGCTCGCTTCGCGCCATGGGCGGCGTTCTGCCACCACGGAGGTTGACTTAGGGCTACTCATCGGTTCCGCACCCTGCGGACCGGGTTCCTCGTGCTCTCGCCCGGGCTCCTTGCCTCCTGACCGGCGCCGCTGGCGCCGGGACGTTTGGCGCGATGATCCGTCAATTTGTTTGCCTACGATATATACTGTCTGCGTTCTGCATCATCATGGGGCCAGACAGAGGCAGGAGATGACCGTTCCGAGTGTGGTGAGCACAGCAGCGGACCAGCCCCCGACGGGGGTCGCGATCGACCCACCCGTCCTGGCCGAGCGGCTGCGGGTGTCGATGATCCATCTCAGCCGGCGCCTCCGCCGCCATGACCCCTCTGAGCTCAGCATCGCACAGGTGTCCGGGCTCGCCAGCGTGGTCCTCAAGGGCCCGCTCGGCATCGGCCGGCTGGCCGAGCTGGAGAGCCTGCCCGGCTCGGCGGCCACGCGGCTCGCCGACAAGCTGGAGGCCACCGGCCTGGTGGTCCGGCAGGCCACGCCCGGCGACCGGCGCGGTGTCCAGGTGGTGGCGACCCCCGCCGGTGTCCAGGTGCTGGAGCGCCACACGCGAGCCGGCAACGAGTGGCTCGCAGCGCGCCTCGCCTCGCTGAGTGAGGCCGATCGAGTCGCGATCGCGCGCGCCATCACCGTTCTGGAGTCCATGGCAGCCGGGGATCCCGGCACCGCAGCTGCAGCGCACGAGGGCTCTCGTGCCATCGAGGAGTTGGCAAGATGACTGTCGCGGCACCATCCCGAGCGCCGATTGTGGGACCCCATTACAAGTGGGTGGTCCTCTCCAACACGACCATCGGAGTGCTGCTCTCGTCGATGACGGCCACGGGGATGATCATCGCCCTGCCCCGGATCTTCCGCGGCATCAACCTGAACCCGCTGGTGCCCGCCAATTCGTCATATCTGCTCTGGATCATGATGGGCTACGTGCTGGTGTCGGCCATCGCCGTGGTGACCGTCGGCCGCATCGGCGACATCTTCGGCCGGGTGAGGATGTACAACCTCGGATTTGCCTGGTTCACGGTCGGGGCGATCCTGCTCTCGTGCGTCTGGAGCACCGGTTCCAACGGCGCCCTGGAGCTGGTGCTGCTGCGGATGTTCCAGGCCATCGGAGGGGCGCTCCTGATGGCCAACTCCGCCGCCATCATCACCGACGCCTTCCCCTCCGACCAGCTCGGATTTGCGCTCGGGATAAACATGGTGGCCGCCATCGTCGGCTCCTTCCTCGGCATCGTGGTCGGGGGTCTGCTGTCCCAGCTCGGCTGGCGCTGGGTGTTCCTGGCCAACGTCCCGGTCGGGGTCTTCGGCACCATCTGGGCCTACCACAACCTCAAGGACATCGGCATCCGCATCAAGGCGCGGATCGACTGGGCCGGCAACCTCGCCTTCGCGGGTGGCCTCGGCATGCTGCTGGTGGGTGTCACATACGGCATCGAGCCGTACGGGACCTCCCTCTCCGGTTGGGGAAACCCCTTTGTCCTCTGGATGATCGCGGGCGGCATCGCTCTGCTGGCAGCCTTCGTCGTCATCGAGGCCAGGGTGAAGGATCCGATGTTCCGCCTCTCGCTGTTCCGCATCCGGGCGTTCACCTTCGGCAACCTCGCCCAGTTCCTGGGATCGATCGGACGGGGCGGTCTGATGTTCATGCTGATGATCTGGTTCCAGGGAATCTGGCTCCCCCAGCACGGCTACAGCTTTACGGACACCCCGCTCTGGGCGGGCATCTACATGATCCCGTTCACCCTCGGGTTCGTGATCGCCGGGCCCCTCTCCGGAAAGCTGTCGGATCGCTACGGAGCCCGGCCCTTCGCTACCGGCGGCATGCTGCTGGCGGCCGCGACCTACGCCCTGATGATGACCTTCCCGGCCAACTTCAACTACCTGCCCTTCGGCGCGGTCATGCTCTTCTCCGGCATAGGCGGAGGCCTGTTCGCCTCCCCCAACACGTCGTCGATCATGAACTCGGTCCCGGCTCGCGACCGTGGGGCGGCGTCGGGCATGAGGGTGACCTTTGCTCAGACGGGCATGCCGCTCTCCATGGGCCTCTTCTTCACCCTGCTCGTGAGCGGGCTCAACACCAAGGTTCCCGCGGCCATGCTCAAGGGGCTGGTCGCCAACGGCGTCCCGGCGAGCAGCGCGGCGGCTCTCTCCCACGTGCCGCCGCTCGGCTACGTTTTCGCAGCGTTCCTCGGCTATAACCCCTTGAAGACCCTCCTCGGGCCCGCGGTGCTCTCCCACCTCTCGGCCGCCCAGGCCGCGAATCTCACCAGCCGGGCCTTCTTTCCCCAGCTGATCGGGCCGGCCTTCGTGGGCAGCCTCTCCATCATCCTGGGCTTCGCGGTCGTGATGAGCCTGATCGCGGCGGTCGCCTCGGCGTTCCGGGGTGGCAAGTTCGTGCACGTTGACGAGGAGTCCAAGGCCCAGCGGCACATCGCTCGGGGTGGACGGCATCACGGACCGGCGGTGAGTGGCGCGGTGCCGGCGGCTGGCACTGTGGCACCGGCGGCCAGCGGTTCCACCACCGCGGCGAGCAGCGCGGCTCCGGCGGAGCCCCAGCCCGTCCCGGGCAAGTAGCGGCGGTGGTCCGGGGCGGATTCATCCTCTGACGGCGGAGCCGCCTCCGGCTGGGACCCCTGTTTCCGGCCGGGGGCGGAGCGCGTCAGACGGCTCGGGGGGAGCGCCCAGCTCGGGGCCCGGGCCGGCGGCCACCGTGGCACGGTCAGAATACGGCGAGCCCTGCTGGCGGACCGGCCGTCGGCGGATGCTAACGTACGCGTGTTCGGAGGCGAGGACGCCACGGAGATGGTGGAGGCGGAGGCGACGGCGACTGAATCGGATGCCTTCGTCCATCTCCACGTCCACAGCGAGTTCTCGCTGCTGGACGGTGCGGCGCGCATCCCCGAGCTGGTGGCCCGGGCAAAGGCGATGGGCCAGCCGGCGGTGGCGGTCACCGATCACGGCGTCCTCTACGGCGCCGTCGAGCTCTACACCGCGGCGGTCGCCGCCGGGATCAAGCCAATTCTGGGCTGCGAGGTCTACATGGCCCCCCGCTCCCACCGCGACAAGGAGGGTCGCGCCGACCGCGACCCCCACCATCTGGTCCTGCTCGCCCGTGACAACACCGGCTACGCCAACCTGGTCCAGCTCTCCACCATCGCCCACCTCGAGGGCCACTACTACAAGCCGCGCATCGACAAGGAGCTGCTCGCCGCGCACCGTGAGGGGCTGATCTGCCTCTCCGGGTGCGTCGGCGGCGAGCTTCCCCAGGCCATCCTGAGCGGCGACCTGGACTTGGCCGAGCGGGTGGCGCGCCAGCACCTGGAGATCTTCGGACCCGACAACTACTTCCTGGAGATCCAGGACCACGGGATGACCGAGGAGACCGCGGTCCGGGAGGGGCTCCTGGAGATCGCGCGCCGGACCGGCATTCCCCTCATCTGTACCAATGATTCCCACTACATCGATGCGGCCGACGCCGAGGCGCACGACATCCTGCTCTGCCTTCAGACCGGGGCCCGGCGCGAGGACGAGAAGCGCTTCCGCTTCCACGGTCCCCACTTCTACATGGCGAGCAGCGATGAGATGCGGCGCCGCTTCGGCGCCTACGGCGAGGCGGCGTCCAACACCCTGGCCGTGGCCGCGCGCTGCGACTGGAGGCTGGAGCTCGGTCACCACCACCTCCCCGCCTACTCGCCCATCCCCGAGGGCCTCGACGCCGACTCCTATCTGGCCGAGGTGTGCCAGCACGGGCTCGTCGAGCGGTTCGGTCCGGATCCCACCCACGAGGCGCGCGAGCGGCTCGCGATGGAGCTGGACGTCATCCGCCAGACCGGCTTCTCCGCCTACTTCCTCATCGTTTGGGACCTGATCCGTGCCGCCCGCTGCGACGGGGTGGTGGTGGGCCCCGGCCGGGGCAGCGCGGCCGGGTCGCTGGTCGCCTACGTGCTGCGCATCACCAACGTCGATCCGCTCCGCTACGGGCTGATCTTCGAGCGCTTCCTCAACCTGGAGCGCAGGGAGATGCCCGACATCGACATCGACTTCGACGATCGCCGCCGTGACCGCGTCCTCCAGTACGTCACCGGCAAGTACGGTCAGGACCGGGTGGCCCAGATCATCACCTTCGGCACCATGGCGGCACGGGCCGCCATCCGTGATGTCGGCCGCGTGCTCGACGTCCCGCTCCCCGATGTCGACCGGCTGGCCAAGCTGGTCCCGGCGACCGTCGGCATCACCCTGGACCGTGCTCTCAACGAGGCGCGTGACCTCCACGACCTCTATGAGAGCGAGCCCTGGGCTCGCAGCGTGATCGACATCGCCCGCCGTCTCGAGGGCATCTCCCGCAACGCCTCGACGCACGCAGCGGGAGTGGTGATCGGCGCCGCGCCGCTCGCCAGCATCGTCCCCCTGACCCGCTCGACCTCGGGCAACGAGGGGGTCGTCACCCAGTTCGACATGAAGGGGGTCAGCAAGATCGGCCTCCTCAAGATCGACTTCCTGGGACTCTCCAACCTCACCGTGATCCAGGAGGCGGTCGAGAACGTCGAGAAGGTGCGGGGGAAGCGGATCGACATCGACACGATCCCCCTGGATGACCCCGCCACCTATGAGCTGCTCGGCAAGGCGGACACCCATGGGGTCTTCCAGCTCGAGGCGACCTTCGCCAAGCGGATCCTCATCGACATGCAGCCCAGCTCGCTGGCCGACCTCGCCGCCGCCAACGCGCTCAACCGGCCCGGCCCCATCGAGGGCGGGGTCGTCGACCTCTACATCCGCCGCAAGCGTGGCGAGGAGGAGGTCACCTACCTGCTGCCCGAGATGGAGCCAATCCTGGCTGAAACATTCGGGACCATGATCTACCAGGATCAGGTGATGCAGATCGCCTCGGCGGTGGCCGGGTACAGCCTGGGGGAGGCGGACGTCCTGCGCGCCGCGATGGGTAAGAAGGACAAGGTCAAGATGGCGCGGCAGCGGGAGAAGTTCCTGACCGGCGCCACCGCCCGGGGGGTGGAGGAGGGGACCGCTGGCGCCCTCTTCGACCTCATCGACCACTTCGCCGGCTACGGCTTCAACAAGGCCCATGCCATGTGCTACGGGCTGATCGGCTACCAGACGGCGTACCTCAAGGCCAACCATCCGCTCGAGTTCATGGCGGCGCTGCTCAACAGCCGGGCCGGCGACTTCGACAAGCTCAAGCAGACCATCCTCGACGCCCACGCGCGGGGGCTCACCGTGATGCTCCCCGACGTCAACCGGAGCGAGGCCGGTTTCGCGGTGGGTGATGCGGAGAAGAGGGAGATCCTCTACGGCCTGGCCCACATCAAGGGGGCGGGCGAGCGGGTGATGGAGCAGCTCGTCGAGGAGAGGAAGGCGGGCGGTCCCTACCTGAGCCTCGCCGACCTCTGCCTGCGGGCCGGGGGCCGCGACCTCAACCGCCGGGTGCTCGAGGCCCTGGTGCGGAGCGGTGCCTGTGACCGGCTGGGCGAGCGCGGCATGCTGCTCGCCACCCTGGATCGCGCCCTGGACCGTGGTGCCCAGATCCGTCGCGAGCGAGAGGTGGGCCAGGGCTCCCTCTTCGGCGACAGCGTCGAGGTGGAGACCGCCGCTGGCCTCACCACCGTCGACGAGTTCGGGACCACGGCGGAGGTCGCCCCGGTCGCCGCCGACGAGCGGCTGCGGTGGGAGCGGGACTACCTCGGGATGTACCTGAGCGACCACCCCCTGCGCCGGATCGCCGATCGGATCAGCGAGCGCGTCGACACCGGCATCGGGGAGCTGGGCGCCCATCTCGACGGTGTCTACGTCCAGATCGGAGGGGCGATCCGCGATCTCCGGGCCTTCATCCCCCGGCGCAGCACCACCGGGCAGCGGATGGCCTTCGTGACCCTGGAGGACCTCTCGGGCACCTGTGAGGTGGTCGTCTTTGCCCGCACCTTCGAGGAGTGCGCCGAGCTGCTCCGTCCCGACCAGGTGATCGTGGTCCGGGGGCGCGTGCAGGCCGGTCGCAACGGGCGGGCTGCCGCCCCCGCCCCCGCCCAGAACGGCGCCGCCGTCGCCGACGAGGACGAGCATGCGGACTCCGAGCAGGTGAGCGTCATCGCGGAGCAGGTGTACGGTCTGGAGGACGTCCGCCTCGCCGCCTGGCGCCGCAACAGCCGGGTGCGCCTGCGGCTCTCCGCCGGACAGCAGCACCTCCTCCCCCCGCTCCGTGCCATCCTCTCCCGCCACCGCGGCGATGCGCCGGTGATCATCCAGGTGCAGGGATCACGGTCGGTGGACGAGATCGTCCTCGGCGCCGAGTGGTCGGTGGAGCCGGGACCGGCCCTGGAGCGGGCCGTAGAATCGCTGCTCGGCGATTCCGCCTACCGGGTGGAGGTGGAGCGCCAGCGGGCTCCCGAACGGGAGAACGCCCGCCGCCGCTGAGGTCCTGCAGGCCCCGGCCGGGTCAGACCAGGCCGGCCAGCCAGTCGAGTGCGAACTTGGCGATCAGGAAGACCACGATGTAGGCGACGCAGGCGACCAGGGCCTCGACGTCGATCGACGAGTGGCTGGCGATGATGCCGTCAAAGGGCTGGACGAAAGGCTTGGCCATCGTCTTGATGCCCCGCGTCAGCGGGTGCCAGGGATCCGCGTGGAAAAGGGAGAGGAGGAAGCGCAGCAGGACGAGGACGGCGACCAGGATGATCAGGGTGAGCACGAGCTGCTCGACCGCCCCCACCACGATGACCCCGACCGACACTCCGCCGAAGACGTCCGCGGAGAGGGAGAAGCAGATCTCGGCCGCCACCTCGAGGACGATGATGGCGAGCACCGGGGAGATGTCGAGCATCCCGCCGAAGGTCGGCAGCAGGCCGCGGAACGGGGCCAGGATGGGGTCGGCGATGGCCCGGATCAGCCGCACCAGGGGATGGAACGGGTTGACCCCGGGGAGCCATGAGAGCAGCACCCGGATCAGGACGACGAAGGTCAGGACCTCAAAGACGATCCCGAGAACCTGAAGGATGTCGCTGGCCAGCACGGGCCCGAGTATAGGCGGGGGTCAGCCGCCCAGCGTCCAGTTCGTGATCGGCGCGGTGCTCCCGCCGGCGTAGGTGATGGTCCCGCTGCCGGACGGGTCGAGGGTGAGATTCGCGAGCGATGCCCCCGCCGCCGTCTTCACGGTGCCGGTGACCTGCGAGCTGCTCCCCATGGTGAGGGAGCAGACGGTCCCATCGGTCGAATCAGTGACCGTCCACCCCGTCGGCGTCGGTGAGAAGAGGGCGAAGAGCGCCGCATGACCGGATGTCGCATTGTCCGGCATTGCGGTTCCGCTCCCGCCGATGGCGAAGGTGGTCGGCGTTGGGGTGGTGATCGACAGGGCGCCGAGCGCACCTTTCTCGGAGGTCGATTGCGTGCCCGTGAAGGCGACGCTGTAGTCGTCTTCGCCGCCGCCGGCGATCGGGGTCAGGGTGATGGTGAGCGGGGCGACCGAGGCGAGGGACAGCCCGATCGCCGGGAAGGGCTGGGCGACGGCGCCGCCGCAGACGAACGGCGCGATCTGATCGCTGCTGGCGGGGATGACGCACTCGAGACCGAGGCTCACCGCCGGCGCGCCGTCCTGTGCATTGAACGTGCCCGTGCCGTCCACGGTCGTGGTCTCGATTGCAGTGGAAAGCCCGGCGAGGATCACGCTCTCGCTGAGATGGAGGGCTCCGAGGGTGGCGCCGCCCGGTCCGAGATAGGTGGCCGTCTCGGTGATCGAGATGGTGCTGGTCGCCTCGGCGGCGGTGAGCTGCGCCGCGGCCTCGATGTACGGTTGCGCGCAGCTGCCGTCGTAGTACACGTCGACGCTCACGGTGGTGACGCTACCTGTGATGGATTTCTGCAGCACCTTCGACGACCCCGTCCCCGCATCGAGGGCGCTGCATGAGGTCGAGCCGAGCAGCGCGGCCGACAGCACCGTCACCTGGCTCTGAACCACGTTGGAGGCGAGCCCGATGCCGAGGCCCTGCTGGACGAGGAGGCGGGCCTCCACGGCGGAGGCTGCGGCACCCGGGGTGGCGGTCGGTCTGGCAGTTGCTGTGGGCGACGGCGAGCCGGCGCTGCTGGTGCCACAGGCCGCCGCCGCGAGAGCGCAGAGGAGGGACGCCGCGACGGCGCGGAGGCGGTGACGGCACGTCCGTCGGGGCTGGGGGCCTGAGATGGCGGGACGGGTATTCACCCGCGGTGTCCCTCAGTCGGGGGTGACCGGCTCCGCTTCCGCGTCGGAAGGGGAGACTTCAGCCGGGGACTCCGGCTCCGCATCGGAGGAGGCCCCGTCCAGCAGCGGCTCCGGAGCGCGCCCCGAGCGACCCTCGGTGCGGCGCCAGATGATCACGAGCAGCGGCATGACGAGGACCAGGGTCGCGATGGCCGTCAGCTGCAGCTCCTTGAGGCCGAAGGCGATGACCGGCTCGGTCTGACGGAGGAAGTCGAGGAGGAGCTGGCTCACCGAGTAGAGCCCCACGTAGCTGAGGATGACCACGCCCGGTCGCACGCCGCGCCGGCGCACCCCGAGCAGGATGAGGAGGATGACCAGCGTCCCGAGCGCCTCGTACGCGGCGGCGGGCTGGTAGGCGACGCCGAGCCGGTACCCGGCCTGGAGGATGGCGTCAGGGTTGGTGTAGGCGGTCGCCCAGGGTAGGTTGCTCTGACCGCCAAGGATGTCGCCGTTGATGATGTTGCCGATGCGGCCGATCGGCTGGCCCACCACGGCGAAGAAGGCGCCCGCATCCAGGAGGACCCAGATCGGCAGCTTCCATCGCCGGCCGAGGATGACCAGGGTCGCGAGGCCCCCGATGATCGCGCCGTAGAAGGCCATCCCCCCGTTCCACACCGCGAACACGTCGACCACGCTGTGCATCAGGTCGAGGTTCTGGACGTCGTAGTAGAGCCGGGCGCCGATCAGGCCGAAGAGGATGGTCCAGCCGGTCAGCCGCTCCAGGTAGTCCAGGCTGATGCCCCGGGAGACGGCGTGGGGACGGGCTCCCAGGTAGTAGGCGGCCACGAAGGCCACCACGTACATGATCCCGTACCAGTGGACAGCCAGGGAGCCGATCCTGAAGGCGATCGGGTCGATGCTGATGGTGATGGTCGCGAGCATGGTCAGCCATCATGCGATGCGGGACTGGCGTCGCGCACGTCGAGGAGGCGGTAGCCCCGCTTGGACCCCATCCGGAGGACCTCGTACCCCTGGCTCCGCAGCCGCTCCGCGAGCGAATCCGCCCCCAGGTGGCGCTGCACCACCAGGTAGGCGTGGCCGCCGGGCTCGAGGCGGCCGAGCCAGGTGGTGAGGAGCTCCAGGAGCTGCTGCCTGCCGACGCGGATGGGCGGGTTGGTGTAGATCGCATCGAACCGGAGGTCCGGGTCCACCTCGTCAGGCCGGCACACCTCGATCCTCTCGGCCCCGTTCGCGGTCGCATTGGCGCGGGTCAGCTCCAGGGCCCGGTTGTTCACGTCAACCGCGATCACACGGGCCTGGGGGGCTCGGCGGGCCATCGCGATCGCGACCACGCCGTGCCCGCAGCCGAGATCCAGGAGCGTGGCGCCCGCGGGCGGCGCGGGGACGCCCTGGAGGAGGACCGCGGTGCCCGGGTCGAGCCCGGCGAGGCTGAAGACGCCCCGATCGGTCCGCAGCTCGATGCTCTGGTCTGGGAGGCGGACGGTCACGTTGCGCGGGCGCGTCGCGACCGCCGGTTCAGCGCTGAAGTAGTGCTCGGTGGGGGGGTGGCGATCCGCCATCGGGCCCGCGAGGATCAGTGGTGGCGGGAGGGGAGTGAGAAGCTCCGGGCCACGGCCGCGACCAAGTTGAGGTAGGCGGTGCGGGTCTGCGGGCGCAGGTCGTCGACATCCACCTCGAGCCCCTCGGCCAGGTGGGCGTCCCAGGGCACCTTGACCACCGCCCGGCAGCGCTTGGCGAAGTGGTCGACCACCTGCTTCATCTCCCGGCCGCCGTTGCCGCGGACCTGGTTGATGACCACCACGGCGTCGGAGACGAGGTCGTGGTAGCCGTGCTCATCGAGCCAGTCGAGGGTCAGGCTCGAGGCCCGCGAGGCGTCGATGCCGGGGGCGGCGCACACCACGATCTGGTCGGCCATCCGGAGGATGCCCTGCGTGGCCGAGTCGAGGATCCCCGTGCCCGTGTCCATCAGGATCAGGTTGTAGTGGTGCTCCAGCACGTGCAGCACCTGGCGGTACTCGGGCTCGCCGAGGGCGACGCTGATGGTGGGGTCGTCGTCGGAGGCGAGCACCTCGAGCCGCGTCGATGCCTGGTTCGTGAAGCTGCGCATGTCGCTGTAGCGGCGGAGACGCTCCGAGGCGCGGAGCAGCTGGGTCACCGTTGCCTCGGTCTCGCGATGGACGCGGTAGGCGAGCGACCCGGCGTCCGGGTTGGCGTCGAGGGCGACCACCCGGTCCCCCCGGCAGAGGGCGAAGGTGTGGCCCAGCATCAGGGTGGTCGTGGTCTTCCCGATCCCGCCCTTCCGCGAGACGATGGCCACCCGGCGGCAGGTCGCGATCGGCGTGGTCGCGGTGACGACCAGCTCGCGCTCGCGCCGCTCGGACCGGCCCGGGCCGGGCTTGATCACCCCGAACGAGAGGGAACGGACCGCCTGGCGCATGCCCCGCGTGGCCGGCTTGACCTTCATCGGCCCCCGCACCCGTTCGGTGGAAAAATCCTGCGCGGTGCGGGGAGGTGTCGGAGCCGGCCGGGCCGCCGTTTCGCTCGCCGGGTCGGGGCCGAGCGCCGCCAGACGGCCGACGGTGCGGTGCGGCGCGGGGCGCTGCGGCGAGGCGAGTGCCGGCTCGGGAAGCGGTCTCCACCCACCGGGTGGGTCGCCCGGATGGGGCGCGCCGCCGTGGTGTCGTGCGCCGTTGGTGTCCGGCCGCCGGGGGCCGGAAGGGGAGCCGCCATTGCCGGTCAATCCGCCGGGAATCGGCCGCGGTGCTGCCGACAACCCGGGCCGGGGCTCGCCGCCGGGGGGTGGAAGGGGCCGTCCCGGAGCGAGGGGGGGCGGTATCGAGACATTGAAGGCGGGGGCGGCTTGGAGCGGCCACGCGGGCCGATCGGAGGTGGCCCAGGCGGGCCGGGAGAGGGCGGGTCCCGGGGCGCCGGCGGGCGTCTCCGGCGACCGGTCGGCGGTGACCGGCGGTGCGGGGGCGAGGCTCAGCCCCGGCGAGCCGTTGGGCGCCGGCGCGGGGCGTGCCGGCTCGTACGACCGCGGCTGTGAGATGCCGTATCCGGGTGCGCCGTTGGGCGGTTGCGGGCGTCGGGCGAGCCCAGAGAACGGCGCCGGCGCCACACCGGAGCCGATCGATCCGTTGCCCAGCTGCGGTGAGCGCGGGGCTCCGGCACCATCGGGCGGCATCGAGTGAAAGGGGGCTCCCCCCACAGGCGGCGTCATCGTCGCTGGCCGGAATTGGCCGTCGGCGGTCCGGAGGTGACGGGCGGGTGGAGCCGGCGGGGCGAACCGCCCCCCCGGGCCGTTGGCCGGAGGAGCCGCCGGAATCCCGACGCTGTCGGTTCGGGGCGACTCGTATCCCACGGGTGCCGTCGGGGCTGGCTGATCCGGCCGGCTCGCGTGCCCGACGATGTCGACAGGCGGTTGCGGTGGCGTGCCACCTGGCCTCCCGTCGTCCACCGGCGCCGTGAGGTCGCCCACTTCCCCTGTTTGCTCGGTCAACACCTCTCCCGCTGCACGTCCCCGCGGCCGCAATCTACCGGATGGAGGGTAGGGCAACCTGCCACGGGGACTGGGTGACCAGCCTACGCCCTTCGGCGGGAAAAGGGCACCCCGGCCGCTGAGCGGCACAATCTCTCCCGTGCTTGCTCCGAGCCGCCCGATCGTCCTTGTCGGCCTCATGGGCTCTGGCAAGACCACCGTCGGGTCGGCGCTCGCGGGTCGCCTCGGCCGGCCCCTCTGGGACGGTGACGCCAAGCTCCTCGAGGTGACCGGGATGACGCCGGCCGCGCTCGGGGCGGAGCGGGGCCTGGACGTCCTTCACGGCCTCGAGCTCGAGGTGCTGTCACTGGGGCTGGCCCACCGACCGGCGCCGATCGTGGCTGCAGCTGCCTCGGTCGGGCTCGACCCTCGCCTCCCCGGCCTCCTCCTCGAGGCGTGGACGGTCTGGCTCCGGGTCGAGCTGACCCACCTCGTCTCGCGCCTGCAGCGCGACGACGGCCACCGGCCCCTGCCCGGCGGGGACCTCCTGGCGACCCTGCGCGAGATGGCGCGGGTCCGTGACCCGCTCTACGCGCAGGTGGCGGACCTGACCCTGGACGCGACCACGGCTCCGCCGGCCGCGCTCGTGCAGCGGATCGTCGACGCGGTGCCCTTCCCCGACGCTTAACCGCGGCGCCGCCAGTCGTTCACGGGCGATCCCGCATCGTGTGGGGTGCGGCGGGACGGGAGATCGTCCCCCCGGCTCACCTCGAAACCCCACCTCCGTGCGTGCCCGGGCCGGCTTGCCGGCCCGGGCTGTCGCGCGCCCTCCGGCCCCCGGACGGAGCAGCGCATCCGGTCGGGCGACCGGCTCCCGCTCAGCTCTGGGTGGCGAAGCCCACGACGACCGGGGCATGATCCGAGGGCGCCGTGCCCTTGCGCGCCTCCCGGTCGATGTACGCGTCGGTCACCCGTGAGGCCAGCGCCCGGCTGAGCAGGACCAGGTCGATGCGCATCCCCATCCCCTTGTGGAAATTGCCCGCCCGGTAGTCCCAGTACGAGAACGGCCGTCCCTTGAGGGCGCGGGGCGGGACGTCGGTTAGACCGAGCTCCAGGAGCTCCGTCAGAGCGGCCCGCTCGGGAAGGCTGACATGGGTGGAGCCGGCGAACTCCGCCGGGTCCCAGACGTCGTCGTCGGTGGGGGCGATGTTGAAGTCGCCGCAGACCGCCAGGGAGGCGCCGGCGTCGAGCTCAGAGCGGAGTGCGTTGCGCAGGGCGGCCAGCCAGGCGAGCTTGTAGGCGTAATGGGGATGCTCCAGCTCCCGCCCGTTGGGGACGTAGATCGACCAGACCCGCACCCCCGCGCAGGTGGCGGATACCGCTCGCGCCTCCACCTCGGGGAAGCCGGGCTCACCGGCGAACCCGGCGGTGACCGCGTCGAGCCCGACCCGGCAGAGGATGGCGACCCCGTTCCAGCGGCCGCTGCCGTTGGCTGCCACCTCGTAGCCGAGGGCGGCGACCTCCGCGGTCGGGAAGGCGCCGTCCGCGACCTTCGTCTCCTGGAGGCAGAGGACGTCGGGGCCGGTGGCGTCCAGCCATTCGAGCAGGCGCGGCAGCCGCGCCATGACCGAGTTCACATTCCAGGTCGCCAGCAGCACCGCCTGAGGATGGGGACTCGCGGTGCGCCACGTCAAGGACTCCGCGGCAGCCGGCCTCCACGAGAAGCATTCCCGATTCCGGCGCGCGCATTCGTGACGCCGGGCGTGAGTGGGCACTGGAAGCGATCGAACAGGACGTGGCCCGCCGCGGCGAGAGGTCATTCACGGGTGGCCTGGGGCACTCCATCGCCGTCGCTCCGCAGTGGAGCCGTCAGCCGGAGCCGTCAGCCCGCTGAGGGCGGTCGCAGTCCCCGCTCGACGGAGGCTTGACGGCCGGGCGGCTCAGCCGGCGTCCGGCGCGCGAGCCCGTGACGGACCGAGGTCGTCGGTCACGGGTGGCAGGGCGAGCACCCCGTCATCGGTGCGGATCAGCCGCCAGCCCCCTTCGTGCACCTTCCAGTGGTGGGCCCGGCAGATCGTAAGAAGATTGGCCACATCAGTCGAGCCGCCCTGGGCCCAGTGGCGGAGGTGGTGCACCTCGCCCCACGACGCCGGCCGGTGGCAGCCCGGCCAGACGCAGCCCCGGTCCCGGGCCTGGACCGCCCGGCGGGTCGCCGTCGCCGGCACCCGGGTCGCCCGGCCCACGTCCAGGACCGCGGAGCCGGCCCCGAACACCACCCGGGTCACCCCGGCGTCGCAACCCAGCCGGCGCGCCGTCTCGGCGGCGATCGGTCCGCCCAGGTCCAGCTCGGCGGCCGGGGCACCCTCCCGGCCCTGGACCGTCGCCAGGGTGGCGGTGACCTGGAGGTGGGGACGCTGACCCGCGTGCTGGGGCAGCACCCCGCTGTCCAGGGTGTGGCCGGCCAGCTCCACCAGGGCATCGGCGAAGCGCCGCTCCCGGCTCCGGTCGTCGCCCTCCCCGCAGGGACGGGCGAGTGGCTCCAGGGCGGTGCGCAGGAGAGCGCCCCCCTCGGTGTCGAGGAAGCCGCGGAGGCAGAGGGCGCCCCCCTCGACGGCCTTCAGCTCCAGGAAGCGCGCCTCCACCTGCTCGACCTGCTCGGTGAGGAAACGGCGGGGGTCGGCGGCATGGCGGAAGTGGGCACAGTCGCGGCGGAGCTCCGCGACCGAATGGCCCCGGGCCCGGGAGAGCAGCGCCCACTCGTCGAACGTGGGCGGGAGGGGAGCACCCGGCGCGGCGGCATCAGGGTCGGCCGCACCCGCTGGGGCGGCATCCGGCCAGCCGGTGGCGAGGAGGTCCACGGTGACGACGGGCAGGCCGGCGACCCAGTCGGCGGTGCGTGCCATCAGCGCCAGATGCGCGTAGCCGATCTCACCCTGGGCCAGGGCACGGGTGCTCTCCGGCATCCGGGCCACCTGCTCCCCGACCACCAGGGCGTTCCACGCCGCCGTCCCGGTGAGGTGGCACTCCTCCTTGACCCAGTCGGTCGGCGAGTTGTGCCCCAGCCACTCCACCTCTCCGCAGGCGGCCAGCTCGGTGACCATCCCGGAGAACTCCAGCTCCATCCGATCGATGAGGCGACGCCAGCCGACCATCTCGCCGCGAACCACCTCTCCCGGCCGGTCATCGCGGGGCCGGGAGACGAAGCGCTCGAGGGCGGCACCGACGGCGGCGAGATCCTCGCCGACGCCCCCGCGAAGCCCCACCTCTCGGACGGTCATCGCCAGTGATTATACCAAACGCGCGTTCGCATGGTCAAGACGAACACACGCCGCAGGATGCATTCCCGATCCCGGCATCAAGCCGCCAGAACCTGCGCCCTGGCCCGCCGCTCCCGCACTTCGTTGATCGCTGCCGTCGCCCCCTGATGCGGGAATCGGGAATGCAGCTGGCCTTCACGCCCGGCGCTTCAGGCTCCCTCCCGGGCTCTGGTACCGTTGCCGGATGCCCTTCGGGCTGGCGCTGCTGGCGGCCTTCGGATGCTCGGTGAGCACCGGGGTGGCGGCGGTGTTGCAGAAGGTCAGCGCCGATCAGGAGGAGCGCGCCTCCTCGCTGCACATCGGCCTGCTCTGGCGGCTCCTCGACGACTGGCCGTATCTGCTCGGGCTCGCTCTCGACGGTGCCTCCTTCCTGCTCACCGTGGTGGCCGCGCAGAACCTGCCCCTCTTCGTCGCCGAGCCGGTCATCGCCATCAATGTGGTCATCACCGCCCTCCTCGAGCTCCTTCTCTTTCGGCGGCGGTTGCGCGGAGTGGTGTGGGTGGCGATCGCGGGCATCCTGGTCGGGCTCTCCCTGCTCGCTCTCTCCGGGGGACCCGAAAGAGCCCGCACCGCTGCCGCTGCGATGCGCTGGGCGGTGATCCTGCTGCCACTGGGGGTCGCCGCTGCCGGCGCCGTTGTGGCCGGGCGCAACCGTCACAGCGCCACCGTCGCGCTCGGCGTCCTGGCCGGGGTCGCCTTCGGCGGCACCGCCATAGCGGGCAGGATGCTGGTCGTCCCCCATCCCTTCTGGCAGCTCCTGCTCAGTCCGCTGCTCTGGGCGATGCTTGCCTACGGGCTGGTCGGCCTCCTGCTCTTCACCATCGCCCTGCAACGGAGTCACGCCAGCGTCGTCGGCGCCTCGACGACCGCCGCTCAGTCGATCGTCCCGATCGTGGTCGGCATCGCCTTTCTGGGCGACAGCCCGAAGAACGGCGCGTGGGCGGTGGCCGTTGCCGGCATGGCGCTGACGCTCGCGGGAACGCTCGCGATCGCCGTCACCAAGGTCGTGCCGGACCTCCCCGAGCCTGCACAGCGGCCCGGCGCCCCCGGCTCGTCCTCTCCGCGGCATTCGTCGAGAGGGAGCGTGTCCGGCTGACCGCTCCGCCGCCAGGCACGGCGACTGCCCCGCGGAACCGCGGAGCGCGTGCCCACCACTGGTGCCGAGGGTGGGAGTCGAACCCACACGGGGTTGCCCCCGGCGGTTTTTGAGACCGCTGCGTCTGCCATTCCGCCACCCCGGCGTCGCGGAGGCAAGCTTCTCACGTCCTCGCCGGCTATCGGCAGCCCCCCGGAGGCCGGCGTCCGACCGCCTGGCTCGGCTATACCAGTCCCCGGCACCCATCGAACCACGCCCCCAGCGGAGGAGAGGCCATGACCGACCATCCCCACCCGACTCTCACCGAGGACCAGGTTGCCCTGCTCCGGGAGAAGGTGCTCGCCCACGTCGCCACCGTGATGCCCGACGGCTCCCCGCACGTGACCCCGGTCTGGGTCGACACCGACGGCGAGGCCGTGCTCTTCAACACCGCCAAGGGTCGGCTCAAGTACCGCAACCTGAGCCGCGATCCGCGGATCGCCATCTCGCTCTCGGCCAAGGACAACGACTACCGCACCGTGGTTCTGCGGGGCCGGGCCGAGCTCATCGAGGAGGGTGCCGATGCCCACATCGACCGGCTTGCCAAGAAGTACACCGGCGCCGACAGCTACCCGAACCGTCAGCTGGGAGAGGTGAGGGTCACGGTCCGGGTGGTCCCCGAGACCATCCACCGTCGGGACTGAGGCGCCGGCGTCGCCGCCTGGCACAATCAGATCGCCATGGCAGACCCTCTTCCCGTCCGCACCCGTTCCCCGCTCGCCTGCCTGGGCGAGGCGCCGCTCGCCTTCGACTACGACGACATCAGCCTGGTGCCGCGGCACGCCTCCAGCCTGCCCCACCGTTCGGACGCCCGTCCGGCCGTCAGCCTCGGGGCCATCTCGCTCGAGGTGCCGATCCTCGCCTCCCCCATGCCCGACGTCTGCGGGCCGCAGATGTGTGAGGCGCTGGCCGAGGCCGGCGCCCTCGGCATCCTCCACCGCTTCCAGGGCGTCGACGACGAGGTGGAGGAGTTCCGGAAGACCAGCCGCGGGACCGGGGTGGCCGCGGTCGGAGCCGCCGTCGGCGTCACCGGCGACTACCGCGAGCGGTTCGATGCCCTGGTCGAGGCCGGCTGCCGGACCATCTGCCTGGACACCGCCAACGGCGCCCACCACCAGGTCGGGGTCGCGCTGACCTGGGCGCGGGAGCGCCGCGACGACGTCACCCTCATCGCCGGCAACGTCGCCTCGGCCGAGGCCTTCACCTGGCTGGAGGACCGCGGTGCGGACGCCGTCCGGGTCGGCATCGCGGGCGGTGCCGTCTGCGAGACGCGCACCGAGACCGGCGTCTTCGTGCCCACCCCGTACACCGTCGCCGAGGTGGCGCAGGTGCGCCGACGCGCGCTCATCGTCGGGGACAGCGGGGTGCGCAGCCCCTCCGATCTCTGCAAGCTGCTGGCTCTCGGCGCCGACCTGGTGATGGTCGGATCAGCCCTGGCGGGCACCGGTGAGGCACCCGGCCGCGTGATCATGCTGGACGGCAAGAAGTACAAGATCATGCGCGGCGCCGCTTCCTTCTCGGTGCAGCAGCAGGCCGGTCGCGACGACCCCGAGTACGTCGAGGGAGCCGAGACCATGGTCCCCTACAAGGGCCACGTGAGCGGGGTGATCTCCCGCTACCTCGCCGGGTTGCGGAGCTCGATGTCCTACATGAACGCGCGCACCCTGGCCGAGTACCGGGCAAACGTCGACTTCGTGCGCCTGCGCTGATCAGGCTCAGCGCGCGTCGCGCGATCGGTCCCCTCCACGGGCGGCGGGCCAGGCTGCCGCCGCCACCCCGTCCAGCCGCTTGACCAGGTCGATCACGGTCTCGTTGCCGCTGTGGCCGTCGCTGTCGAAACCGGGCTCGGTGGTCGCGTGGCGATGCACCGGCACGCCCGCATCGACGTAGCCGAGGCGGGTGTAGAGGCGTCGGGCGGCGGCGTTGCCGGTGCTCACGGCAAGGCTCACGCCCTGGTCGCCGCGCGCCGCGGCGGCGCTCTCGGCCGCCTCCAGCAGGGCGGTCCCGACCCCGCGGTTGCGCCACTCCGGGAGAACGAACACATCCTCGATGTAGGGCAGCGAGTCCACGACCCCCGCCACCGCGAGGGCGGACGGCCTCCGGCGGTGGAGGAGGGCCTGGCCCACCGGGGTGCCGCCCTCCCAGGCCACCAGGTAGAGGCACTCATCGCGCCGCTGCCGCTCCAGCCGGTCGGCGACCACGACCCGATGGCGGAGCGTGGCGGCCACCGCGGCGGCCTCCTCGGGGCGGAGCAGGCGCACGTCCATCGCCCCACTCTGACACAGGTCCGTCCGGCGATCAGGTCTCCCGGGGCCGCCCTGGCCGGCACCCAAGCGCAGGGAGCCCCCGGCAGCGACCCTGTCTCCCCCTTCGGGAACCGGACCTCCAATCCGCGCGTATGTTGGGGAGATGGACGACGAGGCGCTCCTCGACCGCTCCCGTCGCGGTGACCGGGACGCCTTCACGCCGCTCGTCCATCGTTACCAGGACGAGCTGTACACCATGGCCCTTCGACTGACCGGCAACCCCGCCGACGCCGCCGACGTGGTCCAGGAGACGTTCACCCGGGCCTTCCGTAGCCTGCCGAAGCTCCGCGGCGCGACCGTGAGGGCCTGGCTCTTCCGAGTCGCCGTCAACTGCTCGCACGACATCCATCGCCAGCGCAGCCGGCGGCCCGCCGACCCCCTGGAGGACACCGAGGGGCGGGTGCTCGACCTCCCCGACCCCGGGCTCGGCCCCGAGGCCACCGCCATCCAGCGCGAGCGGGCCGACGCCATCCGCGTTGCCCTGCTCGCCCTCCCTCACGACTTCCGGGTCGCGGTCGTCCTCCGGGATGTCAACCAGCTCTCCTACGAGGAGATGGCGGAGGCCCTGAGCGTGCCGGTCGGAACGGTGAAGTCGCGGATCTCCCGTGCCCGAGGCCTGCTCGCTGCAGCTCTCCGCCAGTCTCCCGCCATCTTTCCCCGCGCGGAGGAGGCATGGTGAGCGGTCACGTCGAGTCCCTCTTCTCGGCCGCCTACGACGGCGAGCTGAGCCCGGATGCGCGGGCGGCCTTTGACCGCCATCTGGGCGAATGCTCCACGTGTGCCGCCGCCTTCGCCGAGCTGACCACCGCCGTGGACGCCCTCCGGGAGCAGCCCACCGCGCGCATGCCGCACCCGGTCCGCCTCCCGGAGGGGTCGCCGGGCCTCGAGCCTCGCTTCGCCCACCGGCCGATGCGGCTCCCACGGGGACGAGCCATCGTGGCGGGGTTGACGGCGGCGGGGATGGTCGCCGTGGCGGGTGGCGTCACCGCGGCCGTGGTCCTCACCCGGGGCGCCGGGCCGACGCGGACGTACATGGCAGCGCCTGCCGTCGCCCCCGGGTCCAATGCGGGGGCGGGGGCTGCCATCCACGCCCCGCTGGCGTCTCCGCAGAGCGCCAGCCTCCTTCCCGAGCTTGCGCCCCTGCTCGGCGGCTTGACCGACTGCTCCCCCAAGGCTCTGCCGATCAGCAAGGCCGAGGCTCTGGAGATCCCCGTCGGCTTTTCCAACCACGCCACCGAGGACAACGGGGTCAGCACGGGTGTCGTGGCCACCCAGGCGTCGAGCTTCGTGCCCGGTGGGACAGTCGATATCTACGCGCGGCTCATCGACGACAGCAGCCACGCCGTCTCCCTCCCCTGCACCGTCCTGCTCGGGCCGCAGTCCTCCTCCTCGAGCCCGGGGGACGACTTCACCATGGCCGTCCCCACTCCGGTCGCGGGGCTCACCGTGGATGGCCAGCCGCTCCTCCAGGTCACCGTCCCCGCCACGGCGGTGGCGGGCCAGACCTACGACATCCTGGTCGCACCCCCCGATGCCGTGGTGATCCTCACGATCCAGATCAACTGAGGAGGCGGCGACCGGTCGTCGCTCCCGCCAGGGCGGACGGGCGTGCAGACTCGAGGGCCATGCCCGCCCGCCGTGCCTGCCTCGGCCTCCTGCTCCTGACCCTGGCCGGTTGCGCAGCGCCGTTCGCCGGCGGCCCTTCCCCGGCGGCGTCGCCCCGAGGCCTGGTCGTGGTGACCGCCGGGGGGACAGCCCTCGACGACGGCACCACGGACGTTCCCCCGACCCTGGAGCTCGGCCTCGAGGGCTCCGGGGTCACCCCCTCCGTGGTCTCCGCCAGCCTCGATGGCCACCCTCTCACCCTGACCAGCTCGTCCAAGGGGGTCACGGCGAGCGTCGCCCCCATGGCCTACGCCAGCGAGCACCAGCTGGTGATCGACGTCGCCGGTCGCCCCCAGGAGGTGATCGGCTTCCAGGTGGTCGATGAGACCGGGGTGAGCGCGGCCGCCTGGCTGGGCGCGGGCGGCCAGGTCGTCTGCCAGGTCGTCTTTGAACGGGCTCCCGACCGCGCCGCCCTCGCCGCCGCCCTCCCCCAGGCCCGGCTCCACTGGGTCGACGGCACCCACCTGAGCCTCGCCTGGGCAACCCCAACGCCCTCGCTCGCCATCCCCGCCGGCCTGGCCGCGGCGCGCGGGTCGGTGCTGGACGGCCCGCTGACGCTCTCGCTCACCGGCCTCCAGACCGAGCACCTCCGCCGGGCCACGGTGCCGGCCGCCACCCCCGCCCCGGCCGGCCTGCGGCTGACCCTCTGGACGGACGGCACCGCCGCCTCTCACTCCTCGACTCGGGCGCACGCAGCGGCTGCCGCCATCCTCAGTCCGACCGGCTGGCAGGTGGAGCCGGACGGGGGCCTCCAGGGCACCCCGGACCCGGTGACGCTTGCCGCGGCCGCCGCGGCCGGCCGCCCGGTGTGGCCGGTGCTCAAGAACGACGACGCCGGCCCCACCGGGACCGACCTGCTGCTCAACAGCGCGAGCGCCCAGTCCGCCCTGGTCACGGCCGTGGTGAGCCAGGTCCGGAGCCTCGGCCTCGCCGGTGTCAACCTCGATTTCGAGGGCGTGCCGGGGAGTGACGAGAGCGCCCTGACCGCGTTTGCCGGCCAGCTCTCCAGCGCCCTGCGTGCGGCCGGGGCCCGCCTCTCGATCGATGTCGTCCCCCACACCCCTGCGGGGACCGATTCGGCCTCCGCCGCCTACGACGATCCAGGTCTGGCCGCGGTCGCGGACTACCTCGTCGTGATGGCCTACGACGAGAACACCGAGGTCGGGAACCCCGGACCGGTGGCGGGGATCGACTGGCAGGCGGCCGAGCTGGACGGGACCATGGCGGGGGTGCCCGCCGCCAAGATCGTCCTCGGGATCCCCCTCTACGCCCGGAGCTGGTCGGGCGACGCTCGGCCGACCGCCGGGGGCTACGCGTCGATGGTCGCCCAGGCCCTCAGCGAGCCGGAGGTCTCCTACGACTACGACTTCCCGGCCGCCACCCCGGTGCTGGTCAGCAAATCCGGAGGGGTGTCCACCCAGCTCTGGTTCGACGACGCCGACAGCCTGCTCCGCAAGGTCGCCGCCGCCGGCACCCTCGGACTGGGCGGTGTCGCCGCCTGGGTAGCGGGCGACGAGGACCCCAATTTCTGGTCTGTTATCTGACCGGGCGCCTCTATGACGACTCGGGATCTGTCCCCAGGTCCGGCAGATGCAGCTCATTGACCCAATCGCGGACCTTGGCCATCCGCTCCTCGACCGCCTCGTCGATGTCCCCCGGCTCCCGATCGGCATCCGGTTCGGGCAGGACCCCGGCCTTCTCGAGGACCTCGGGGTCCACGAAGATGGCCGCCCCCACCCGCACCGCCACCGCGATCGCGTCGCTGGGACGGGAGTCGATCTCCAGCCTGCGGGAATCCACCCGGGCCAGGATCCGGGCGTAGAAGACCTCGTTGGCGAGTGAGGTGACCACCACCCGCTCGACGCTGCAATCGACCGCCGAGAGGATGTTGGCGAGGAGGTCGTGGGTGATCGGGCGCTCCGGGGTGATCCCGGTGATCCGCAGTGCGATGGCGTTGGCCTCGTTGATGCCGATCCAGATCGGGAGGTAGCGCTCCGCCTCCTTCTCCTTGAGGATGACCACGTGCTGGCCGGTGGGCATGTGCACACGGATGCTGTCCACGGTCATCTCGATCAGGTCGGCCACGGCTCGATCATAGCGCCGCCCTCGAAGCCTCGCCCTCGCTCATGGGCGGACCGAGCGGGTCGCGGGCACCGATGCCTGGGCGTCCGCCTCGCCGGACCGCGTCCCCCGGGCGGGTGAAGCAGGCGAATACCATCAGGGCCGTGCCCACGGACGAAGGCGGAACGCCGGAGCGGCCCACGCTGCTGCTCATCGACGGGCACGCGCTCGTCTACCGCGCTTTCTTCGCCATGCCGGCGCTCACCAACAGCCGCGGCGAGCTGACCAACGCCGCCTACGGCTTCACCTCGATGCTGCTCAAGGCCTTCACCGAGCACCGTCCGGGGTACGCGATCGCGGCCTTCGACCCGCCGGGGCCGACCTTCCGCCATGAGGAGATGGCCGGATACAAGGCCCAGCGTCCGCCCATGCCCGAGGAGCTCCGCCCCCAGGTCCAATGGGCGCGTGACGTCGTCGCCGTCCTCGGCATCCCGGAGGTCGAGATCCCCACCTTCGAGGCCGACGACGTGATCGGCTCGCTCTCCGTCAAGGCGGTGGCGGCGGGCCTGGACGTGATCATCGTCACCGGCGACATCGACACCCTCCAGCTGGTCAACCCCCACGTGCGCGTGCTCATCAACCGCCGTGGGATCAGCGACACCGTCGTCTACGACGTCGACGCGGTGTGGGAGCGCTTCGGCTTCGACCCGCCGCTCCTCGTCGACTACAAGGCCCTCCAGGGTGACGCCAGCGACAACATCCCCGGCGTCCCCGGGGTCGGCGAGAAGACGGCCATGAACCTCATCCACGAGCATGGCCCGCTGGAGGCGATCCTGGAGGCCGTGCCGCGGATGAAGCCCGGGCGCCTCCAGACCAACCTCGCCGAGCACGCGGATCAAGCCCGTCTCAGCAAGCGCATGGCCACCATCCAGTGCGATCTCGACGTCCCCCTCGACCTTGCCGGCGCCCGGGTCGGCGGCTACGACCAGCCCGCGGTGCACGCCCTCTTTGACCGCCTGGAGTTCCGCTCCCTCCTGCCCCGGCTCGGGGAGGCGCTCGGCTACGGCACGGCGCCAGTCACGGGGCCGCCCGGCCAGGTCGAGCTCAGCTTCGATGCGGCGCCGGAGACCCCGGTCGATGTGGTGGTCGTGGAGAGCGAGGCCCAGTTCGCGGAGGTGGCTCAATCGGTCAGCTCCGCCGGCCGCTTCGCGCTGCGCACGGTGACAGCCGGGCCGCCCCGCACCGGCGCGCCGCTTGGGACCGCCATCGCCCCGGTGGGGGCAACCCGCACCTGGTGGGTGCCCCTGCCCGAGCACCGGGAGGCGATCGTCTCCCTTCTGGGCGATGCCGCTCTCACCATCGACGGCTACGACCTCAAGCGCGAATGCCTCGCCTGGGGCCCCGCGCTGCGCGTGGCCCTGGGATTCGACACCATGCTCGGCGCCTACGTCGACAATCCGCGGGCGCGGGTCCTCTCCCTGACCGGGCTCGCCGCCGATCTCTGTGGCATGCACCTGGAGAGCGAGGACGAGCTGCTGGGCAGCGGCCGTGGGCGCCGCCGGATCGAGGACTTGACGGCGGCAGAGCTGGCTGCCTACTACGGGCGCTGGGTGGGGCTGGTCGAGCCGGTCCGTGCCGTGCTCACCCAGCAGCTCACCGTGAGTGGCCTGCTCCCGCTCCTCGATGAGCTGGAGCTGCCGCTCGTCCCCA
>Ga0224557_1000862_pt1 | contig 31540 bp, 21 predicted proteins | sample 714S31014metaG_FD_180677 | JGI IMG/M metagenome (GOLD analysis project Ga0224557, IMG submission 180677) | Peat soil microbial communities from Stordalen Mire, Sweden - 717 S3 10-14 | ecosystem: Environmental > Terrestrial > Soil > Wetlands > Peat | place: Sweden: Norrbotten County, Stordalen... | reverse complement strand
AAATCCGAGATCCGGAAGGCCAGCGAGCTGCCGATCACGTGCTGCTGGCTCAGTGAGCTGACGATGGAGTCCGTGGACTCGCCCTGGCCGACCGTGACCACCACCTGCGGTCCCTCCGGACCGAGGGCGTACGACTCCAGCTCGTACCACAGCGTGAACGCCAGGACGAGGAGGAGCAGCACCCCGCCGACGGCGGCTACCACGCGGCGCCGGCGCCGGACCCGGGCCGAACGGGCCGCCCGGCGCTCCGTCCGGGTGGCCGCGCCCTCGGTGTCATCGGGGACGTCGGCCGCCGGCGGCTGCGGCTGCGGCTGCGGCTGCGGCTGCGGCTGCGGGAACACGTCGTCGGTGTCGTCGGGGCCGCTCATCCGTGATCCAGCCAGGCCTGCAGCAGCACCATGGCCGCGGCGCTGTCGATCACCTTGCGCGCCGCCTTCCCGGTGCGTCCGGCCGCCCGCAGCGAGCGCTGGGCCTCCACCGTGGTGAAGCGCTCGTCCACCGTCTCGACCAGGATCCCGAGGGGATCGAGCAGCGCGCGCAGCGCCGCGACCTCCTCGAGGGCAGCCCTCGCTGCCGGGCCCACCTCGCCCGAGAGGCTCAGCGGGAGCCCGACGACCAGCGTGGACGCCTCCACCTCACGCACCGCATGCACGACGGCCGACCGGTCGCGCCCCGGGTCGCCGCTGCGCTCGATCGTCCCCCACGGGCTCGCAATGGTGCGTCCGCTGTCGCTGTAGGCCACGCCGATGCGCCGCGTCCCCAGGTCGAGCGCCGCCACCCGACCATGACCATGGCGAGGGCCGCGCCCCGACTCGTGAGCGGTGCTGCCCCCGTCGTCGCTCACGCGGACAGAAGCCGCTGCGCCTCGGCCAACGCCGCCTCGATCTGCGAGGCGTCCTTGCCCCCCGCCAGCGCCACCTCGGGCGAGCCCCCGCCCCCACCGCCGACCAGCGCGCCCAGCGTGCGCACGAGCTGGGTGGCGTCGGGCGACCCGCCGGTCGCCGCGGCGATGGCCACCTTCGACCCGTCGGGCGAGCCGCCGAGCACGACGGCGCGCACCCCGTCGTGGCGCAGGACCGCCTGGGCCAGGCTCCGCAGCGCGTCAGGCTCCACGTTGTCCCGCCGGGCCACGACCACACCGCTGTCGGCCACCGCCTCCGCGGCCAGCGTCCGGGCCTCCGCGTCGCTCGACTGCTGCCGCAGACGGGACAGCTCCTTCTCGGCCTCGCGCTGGCGCTCGACCACCCGGCCGATGGCCGCCAGCAGCTCGTCGGGCTCGGTCCGCAGGAGCTCCGCCGCGGCCTGCACCAGCCGCTCCCGGCCGAGGGCCCGCTCCAGCGACGCGTGGCCGGTCAGCGCAAAGATGCGGCGCGTGTTCGAGCCGATGGAGCCCTCGGACACCAGCGTGACGGAGCCGATCTGGCCCAAGGAGTCGACGTGGGTGCCGCCGCAGAACTCGAGCGACGACGGCCCGGCCTGCACCACGCGCACGGACGAGCCGTACTTGTCGCCGAAGAACGCGATGGCGCCCATCTTCTCCGCCTCTTCACGCGAGGTCTCGGTCGTGTCCACCGTCACGTCGGTCAGCACGGCGCGGTTGGCCAGCGCGAACACCTCCTCGAGCTCCTCACGAGAGGGCTGCCCGTGGTGCGAGAAGTCGAAGCGCAAGTACTCGGGCGACACCAGCGACCCCTGCTGGCGCACGTGGTCCCCCAGCACCGACCGCAGGGCGGCGTGCAGCAGGTGGGTCGCGGTGTGGTTGCGCCGGATGGCCTCCCGGCGCTCGACGTCGATCGTGGCCAGCGCGTCCTGACCGGCCCGCACCTCGCCGCTCAGCCGAGCCTTGTGCGCGATCAGTCCGGGCACCGCGTACACGGTGTCGTAGACGTCGGCGATGCCCGACTCCGTCACGATGGTGCCGGTGTCGCCGACCTGGCCGCCGCTCTCGGCGTAGAACGGCGTGCGGTCCAAGAAGACCTCGACCACGTCGCCCTCGCCGCTGCCATCGTCGCCGCCGCCCTGGTCCGCCCGGAGCACGGCCAGCACCCGCGCCGGCGCCTCGTAGTGCTCGAGGCCCCGCCCGACGAACGGCGTCGGCCCCTCGGCCTCGAGCAACGCCCGGTAGGCCTCCTCGTCACCCGCCCGGGACGCCTTGGCCGCCGCACGGGCGCGCTCGCGCTGCTCGGCCATGGCGGCGTCGAACCCCACCCGGTCGACCTCGACCCCGGCGTCGCGGGCCAGCTCCTCGGTCAGCTCGACCGGGAAGCCGTGGGTGTCGTGCAGGGTGAAGGCCACGTCGCCGCCGAGCACCTTCGTCCCGGTGGCCAACGCCTCTTCCAACCGGCTCAAACCGGCGCGCAGGGTGCGGTCGAAACCGGCCTCCTCACGCGCCACGACGTTGACGATGAGGTCGTGCTGGGCCACCAGCGCGGGGTAGGCGTCGCCCAGCACCTCGGTGGCCGCCCGCACGATCGTCGGCCCGATCGGCTTGTCGACCCCCTGGCGGCGGGCCGCCATCACGGCGCGGCGCACCACCCGGCGCAGCACGTAGCCGCGGCCCTCGTTGGCGGGGAGGACGCCGTCGGCCACGAGCATGGAGATGGCGCGACCGTGGTCCGCCAGCACGCGCAGCGCGACGTCGGTGCGCGGATCGGCCCCGTAGGTGGTCCCCAGGACGGAGGCCGCCGCGTCGATGATCGGCAGGAAGAGGTCGGTGTCGAAGATGGAATCGAGGCCCTGGATGATGGGCAGGATCCGCTCCAGGCCGGCCCCAGTGTCGATGTTCTTGCGCGGCAGCTCGGTGAGCTCCCCCTGGGCGTCGCGGTTGAGCTGCATGAAGACGAGGTTCCAGATCTCGACGAAGCGCTGGTCGCCGCCGTGCTTGGGACCACCGTCGTGCCCGTAGGACTCACCCTTGTCGAAGAAGATCTCCGAGTCCGGCCCGCAGGGGCCCGTGTCGCCCATGGCCCAGAAGTTGTCCTCGTCGCCCATGCGCTGGATCCGCTCGGGCCGCACACCGACCTTGTCGATCCACAGCTGCTCGGCCTCGTCGTCGCCCTCGTGGACGGTGATCCAGAAGCGGTCGCCGTCGAGACCGAAGACGTCGGTGAGGAGCTCCCAGGCCATCGGGATGGCCTCCGCCTTGAAGTAGTCCCCGAAGCTGAAGTTGCCCAGCATCTCGAAGAAGGTGCAGTGGTAGGTGTCGGTGCCGATGATGTCGATGTCGGGGGTGCGGAAGCACTTCTGAATGGAGGTGGCCCGGGGCCACGGTGCCGGCTCCTCGCCCACGAAATAGGGCTTGAAGGGCACCATGCCGGCGATCGTGAAGAGCACCGAGGGGTCGTGCGGGATCAGGCTGGCGGAGGGGACGATCGCGTGCCCCCGGTCGGCGAAGAAGCGCGTGAAGGCCGCCCTGAGTCCGTTGGCGTCCATCGCACCAGCTTACCGGGGGCAAAAACGGCTCCGGGGCCCGCCCCGGGCTCCGAAAACGCCCCGGGCGTGGCTCAGGCCGAGGACATCCCCACGATGGGCTTGTTCAGCGCCATGCCGCCCGCCGACCCGAAGAACCTGGCGTCGCCGTAGGTGAAGATCCCGCCGTCGGCCGCCACCAGCCAGTAGCCGCCCCCGTCGGGTGACGCCGCCATGCCCACCACCGGCTTGTTGAGGCGGAGGGACCCGGCCGAGCCGAAGAACCCCGCCGTGCCGTAGTCGAAGATCCCGCCGTCGGCCGCCACCAGCCAGTAGCCGCCCCCGTCGGGTGACGCCGCCATGCCCACGACCGGCGAGTTGAGGGTCAGGGAGCCGGTCGAGCCGTGGAAGGCCGCGTCGCCGTAGGAGAAGATGCCGCCGTCGGCCGCCACCAGCCAGTACCCGCCCCCGTCGGGGGTGGCGGCCATGCCTACGATCGGCTTGTTGAGGTGCACGCTGCCGGTCGAGCCGTAGAACTGCGCGTTGCCGAAGGAGAAGATGCCCCCGTCGGAGGCCACCAGCCAGTACCCACCCCCGTCGGGGGTGGCGGCCATGCCCACGATGGGCCTGTTGAGGTGCCTGCCGCCCATGGAGCCGTCGAAGCGGGCGTCGCCGTAGTCGAAGATGCCGCCGTCGGCGGCCACCATCCAGTAGCCGTCGGTGCTCGGGGTGACCGCCATGCCCACCACCGGGGCGTTGAGGTGGAGGCTGCCCGTGCTGCCCCAGAACCCGGCGTCGCCGTAGTCGAAGATCCCGCCGTCGGACGCCACGAAGCGGTAGCCCTGGCCGCAGTTGAGGTCACCGTCGAAGCCGTACTGGTCCGCGACCGACGTCGCCGAGACACCCTGCGAATTCGCAACGGTCACGTCCACGCAGAACGGCCCGTGGGCGTTGGGCGGGACCACCGTGATGGAGGTGGCGGACCGGGTGAGGATCTGGCCGGTACCGACCGAGCCGAACGTGACCGACGTGGCGTTGGCGAACCCACCGCCCGTGATCGTCACGGCCCCGCCGCCGGTGATGGGGCCCGTGTTGGGGCTGACCGACGCCACGGAGGGGCACCCGTCCGCGCCCTGGAGCGCGAGGGAGAGGTTCTGGTCGATGGGGCTGCCCAGGCCGCTGGCGGCGTCGTAGCCGGGGCCGGCGGTGAAGAGACCGCCATGCGAGTCGGTGAGGTCGTTGTTGCCCGAGGTCACGTCGAAGAAGTTCGAGCTGTTGTCGTTGGCGTAGAGCGCGGGGCCCACCCGCCCGAGCTGGGCGTCACAGCCCTGATTGGTGTCGGCGAAGAGGCCGGCGCCCGTCGGCGCCGCGATGCTGGTCCCGCCGAACGCCGTCCAGCCGCCGTCGTAACTCGAGTAGGCCACCACGCTGCCCGCCGTCGGAGCGGACGGGTACGAGAGGTCGGGCACGGCGCGGCACCCGGCCGGATCGCCACACGGATCGGTACTCCCGGCCGGGAAGCCCGCCGGCGTGGACTGCCCGGGGTTCAGCGGCCACTGCGACGAGTAGCCGCCACCGCCGGAACCGGCGTTCGACACCGAGCACCCTGCGATGTCCACGCCCTCCGTGGCGTCGTAGCAGTCGTTCCACACCACCTGGGAGGACTGCGAGGGGCTCTCCATCGCCGTCCCGCCGGCGCTGACCACGTCGGGCTGTGAGCCGGGGTCGTCCACCGCCAGCGACGTGTCCGAGTTCCCGTTCGGGAACGAGTAGCAGTCCTCCGAGCCCGAGTCACCCGCTGCCGCGATGACCGTCTGCCCCTGCATCGCCATGCGCGAGAAGATCTGGCCCTCGGCCTGCACGTCGCCCGAGCCGACGATCGACTCGCAATCGCCCCAGCTCGTCGTGACGACCTGGGCGGCGTCGTCGCTGGCGATCTGGTTGAACACGTCCAGCGCCGACACGTCGGTCTGGCTGTTCGGCGCCTCGTAGACCACGAGCGAGGCCGAGGGCGCGTTGACCGCGGCGATCTCCGTGTCGAGGGCGGCCTCGCCCTGGCCCGACGGCGGCCCCCCGGCCCCGCCGTCGACGATGACGTTGCGGATGGAGTTGGACAGGCCGTAGCAGGACTCGAAGGTCTCGAAGTCGCTCTGGAGGTACTGCTCGAACTCGACGACGGCGATGGTCTGGCCGAGCCCCGTGCGCCCCTGGTCGAACAGCTGGTCGAGCCCGAAGATGGAGGCCATCTGGGTCGAGGTGTACGACCCCTCGACGGCGGTGGCGGCCGCCGCCGGGCAGGCCTGGGGGTTGCCGACATGGGCCACCGTGGCGTGGCCCTGCGCCGGAGCCGGCGTGGGCACTGGCGTCGGCGTCGACGTCGGCGTCGGCGCTGCGGCCGACTCGGGACCGGCGCTCGAGGACGGGCTCGGCGCGGTGCCCCCCGGTGTCGTGGAGGGCTTCGTGCGCAGCATCGAGTGCTCCCGGGCCAGGCCGTTCAGTCCGATCACGGCCGTCACCGTGCCGTCCAGGGCCGCGGGGATCTGGGGCGACGCCGTGTTGACGAACGCCCGGGCCTGGTCGGGCGCCTGCACCGCCTCGAGCGGTGTCGAGAACGCCGAGGAGACGGCGGCCGCCGTGCCGGTCACGGGCAACAGGATGCTCCCGGCGGCGGGCGTGCCCACGCTGAGACCCTCGGCCTGCAGTGCCGAGGACACCTGGGCGACCTCCGACGGGGACGGGCCGAACTCGGCCGCGAATCGCGCGGACGTGAGGTAGTGGCGGTAGTCGGGCGACCCCGGCGTCGACACCGCGGCCACGGCCTGGGCCAAGCCCGCCGGGTCCTGGCCGGCGAGCGCCACGTCGAGGTGCACGACCTGGTCCATCGGAACGGCTCCGAGCTCGGCCACCCCGGCGGGCACGTGCGGCGCAGCCTGCGCCAACGTCACGCGCCGCGCACCCGAGGAGGGCGCGGCAGCTGCCGCCGCCACGGGCCCGATCACCATCACGCCGGCGCCGGCCAGTGCCGCGCAGGCGGCAGCCGCCCGCAACCCGACCCCAACCCCTCGGTGTCGCCACTTCACGAATCGGCCTCCCCGACGGTGCCCCGTTCCGCCCCGGCGCCCTCGGCGCCCTCGGCGCCTCGGGGCGTCGGCTCGTAGTACACCCGACCTTCGAGTTCGTCTGGACGATACTGCTGCGCCACCACCCCGGAGGGGTCGTCATGGGGGTAGACGTAGCCCGCGCCGTGACCCAGCGAGGCGGCGCCCTTGTAGTGGGCGTCGCGGAGGTGCGCCGGCACCTCCTGGTGCACGCTCGAGCGCACGTCGGCCTGGGCCCGACCGAGCGCCACGGTGACGGCGTTGGATTTCGGGGCCCGGGCCAGGTAGATCACCGCCTCGGCCAGGTTCAGGGCCGCCTCGGGGAGGCCCACGTACTCGACGGCGCGGGCGGCGGCCTCGGCCACCAGCAGCGCCTGGGGGTCAGCCAGGCCGATGTCCTCGCTGGCCAGGATGACCATGCGCCGGGCCAGGAACCGGGGGTCCTCCCCCGCCTCGATCATGCGGGCCATCCAGTACAGGCCGGCGTCGGGGTCCGAGCCCCGCACGCTCTTGATGAGGGCGCTGACCTGGTCGTAGTGCTCGTCGGCGCCCTGGTGGAACAGGCGGCCGTCGCGGGCCCGGGACATGTCGTCCATGGTGAGGACGACCCGCGCCGACGGATCGTCGCCGGCGGCCCGGGCCAGCGCCACCGCGACCTCGACCGTCGTGAGGGCGGCCCGGGCGTCGCCCTCGCAGGCCGCCACGACGGCGTCGATGGCGTCGTCCTCCGCGTCGGCACCCTCGAGCTCGAGACCACGCCGCACGAGCGTGCGCAGGTTGTCCGGCGACAAGGGGTGCAGCCGCCACAGTGAGGCCCGGCTCAACAGGGGCGGATTGACCTCGAAGAAGGGATTCTCGGTGGTGGCCCCGATGAGCACGACCAGCCCGTCCTCCACGGCGGGGAGGAGCACGTCCTGCTGGGACTTGGAGAAGCGGTGCACCTCGTCGATGAAGAGCATGGTGCCCTGCCCGTGCTCGCCCAGCCGGCGCTCGGCCTCGGCCAGGGCCTCGCGCACGTCCTTCACGCCGGCCGCCGTGGCCGACAGCGTGGTCAGATGCTTGGCCGTGGTGTCGGCGAGCAGCCGGGCGAGCGTCGTCTTCCCCGTCCCCGCGGGGCCCCACAGGATGGCCGAGGTGACCCGGTCGGACTCGGCCAGCACCCGCAACGGGGCACCGGGGGCGACGAGGTGCTCCTGGCCGACGACCTCATCGAGCGTGCGGGGGCGGAGCCGGGCGGCGAGTGGCGCCTGGCGCTTGAGCTGGCGGTCGGCGGCATCCGCGAAGAGGCTCACGCGCCTAGCTCGGTGCGGGTCTGGCGGCCTCGCCGTCGGCGCCGGGGGCGCCGGGAGCGCCGGGAGCGCCGGGTGTCGACGGCGGCGGCACCACGACCCGGATGCCGAGCTCGGCCAGGCTCGCCGCCGGCAACGTGGTGGGGGCACCCGTGAGGAGGTCGGCGCCCGACTGTGTCTTGGGGTACGCGATGACCTCGCGGATGTTCTCCTCCCCCGCCAGGATCGCCACCAGCCGGTCGACCCCGAAGGCGAACCCGGCGTGCGGCGGCGCCCCGTAGCGGAAGGCGCCCAGGAGGAACCCGAAGCGGGCCTCGGCGTCCTCGGGCGAGATGCCCAGCGCGGCGAACACCTCCGACTGGATGTCCCCCCGATGGATACGCACACTCCCCGACCCGAGCTCCCACCCGTTCAGCACGAGGTCGTAGGCCTGGGACCGCACCGCCAGCGGGTCGCTCGCCAGCAGCGGCAGGTCCTCGGGATAGGGCATGGTGAACGGATGGTGCGCCGGCTGCAGATTGCCGTCGGCGCCGACCCCCTCGAACATGGGGAAGTCGACGACCCAGACGTATCGATGCGGGCCCTGGCCCACCGGGGGCGCCCCGATCGCGTTGCGCAGCGTCCCGAGCACCGTGCAGGCGGTCTTGTACTGGTCCGAGACGGCCAGGACGAGGTCCCCGGGTCCCGCCTGCGTCCGTTCCAGGACGCGCGCCGTCTCCTGCTCCGACAGGTGCCGGGCCAGCGGGCCGTCCAGCGTCGTCGCGTCGCCGTCGACGACCCGGAACCAGGCCAGGCCGACCGCGCCGGCCTGCTTGGCCTGCTCGGTGAACTCGTCGAGCCGTGAACGGGGGTAGGTGGCGCCCTCGGGCACCACGAGCGCCTTGACCGTCGGGGAGGAGAACGCCTTGACCTCTGTCTCCGCGAGGACGTCGGTGAGGTCGACGAGCTCCAGGCCGAAGCGCAGGTCCGGCTTGTCGGTACCGAAGCGGTCCAGCGCGTCGGCCCACGTCATGCGCTCCATCGGTGGAGGCCGCTCCCCCGTCGCCGCCTCGGCCGCGTCGAGGACGGCCTCCGACACGAAGGCCATGACGTCGTCCTGGGAGGCGAAGGAGCACTCCATGTCGAGCTGGCTGAACTCGAACTGGCGGTCGGCGCGGAGGTCCTCGTCGCGCAGGCAGCGGGCGATCTGGTAGTAGCGGTCGAAGCCGCCCACCATGAGGAGCTGCTTGGCGAGCTGCGGGCTCTGCGGGAGCGCGTAGAACGAGCCGTGGTGCAGGCGGGACGGGACCGAGAACTCTCGCGAGCCCTCGGGGGTCGGCGCCCACAGCAGTGGCGTCTCGATCTCGGCGAACCCCTGCCGGTCCATGGCGGCCCGGATGGCCCCATTCACCCGGGCGCGCAGCCGCAGGTTGCGCTGCATGCGCGACCGGCGCAGGTCGACGTAGCGGTACCGCAACCGCACGGGCTCGTCGGACTCGGCGCGGTCGTCGACGGAGAACGGTGGCGGCTCGGACTCGTTCAGCACCTCCACCGTGCAGTCGCCGATCTCCACCTCGCCCGTGCCGATGCCCGGGTTGACGGTGCCCTCCGGCCGCTCCCTGACCGTGCCGGTCACCGCGATCACCCACTCGTGCCGAACGTCGGTGGCGTGGTCGATGACGCACTGCACGATGCCCGAGTGGTCACGCAGGTCGACGAAGGCCAGGTGCTCGCCGTGTTCGCGCCGCCGCGCCACCCAGCCGCACAGCCGCACGGTGGCGCCCACGTCCGCCTTGGTCAGCACCCCGCACAGGTGGGTGCGCATGGCGGTGGGCCGGTTCTCTTCGTGGTGGTGCTCGAGTTCGGAGGTCATCTCGTCCCAGTGTCGGTGTCGGTGTCGGTCTCGGTGTCGGTGTCAGGGCGCAGATGCGGGTGCAGGTGCCGGTCGACGTCGTTGTCGGACCCCTCGGCGAACGCGGCGTTGGCGAGATAGCTCTTGAGCTCGTCCACAATGGCAGCCCGGGGCACCGTCCGCTGCTCGTCGTCGCTGCGCAGCGGGCGCAGGCCCACGGTGCCCTCGCCCAGCTCCTGGGGCCCGACCACCAGCGCCACCAGGGCTCCCGATCGGTCGGCCGACTTGATCTGTGACTTCATGGAGCGCCCGTCGAAGGCCCGGTCCGCCCGCAGGCCGGCCCGCCGCAGCTCGGCCGTCAGCGCGAGGGCCGTGTCCCCGCCGGCCGTGTCGATGACGTAGGCGTGCAGGGGCCGGGAGGCCACCGCGGCGGCGGTCGAGCACACCCCCTCGGCGTCGCAGGCGAGGAGCACGCGCTCGATGCCGATGCCGAACCCGATGCCCGGCGTCGGATCCCCGCCGAGCAGCTCCACCAGACCGTCGTAGCGGCCGCCGCCCCCGATGCCGTTCTGCGCCGCGTCGAGGGCGTCGGCGGCGAACTCTAACGTCGTGCGGGTGTAGTAGTCGAAGCCGCGGACCAGGCGGTGGTCGATGGTGTAGACGACCCCGAGCGCATCGAGCCCGGAGCGGACGCGGGCGAAGTGCGCCGCGCAGGCGTCACACAGGTGGTCGAGGAAGCGCGGGGCATCCGCCGTGGCGGCCCGGCACTCGGATGTCTTGCAGTCGAGGACCCGCAGCGGGTTCTCCAGGTGGCGGGCGCGGTGGGCGGGGCACAGCTGGTCGGCCCGCTCGGCCAGGAACGCGCCGAGGAGCGCCACGTAGCCGGGCTTGCAGACCCCGTCGCCCATGGAGTGCAGCTTGAGCGTGACCTCGCGCAGGCCGAGCCCCGCGAAGAAGTCGTGGGCGAGTGACACGACCTCGACGTCGAGGTCGGCGTCGGAGGGCCCGAGCGCCTCGACGCCCAGCTGGTGGTGCTGGCGGTAGCGGCCCTGCTGGGGGTTCTCGTGACGGAACGAGGGTGCCACGTACCAGGCCTTCCAGGGCGGGACGGGGTGATGCTGCACGAAGGCGCGGGCGATGGGGGCCGTGCCCTCGGGCCGGAGCGCCATCAGCTGGCCGTCGCGGTCCTCGAAGACGTACATCTCCTTGCCGACCACCTCGCTGCCCTCGCCGATGCCCCGCAGGAACACGCCGGCGTGCTCGAGGATCGGGGTCACCGTCAGGCCGTAGCCGGCGCTCCCGACCAGGTCGGCGAACCGGGCCACCACGGCCTCCCAACGGGCGGACTCGGGCCAGAGCACGTCGTGCATCCCCTTGGGCGTCCGGGCCGGGGCCGGGGCCGGGCTCTGCCCGGGCGCGCTCGACGAGCCCGCGGTCACGGGAGGCTCCTCACGGTCGGGGGTCAGACTTTCTTGCCAGGAAGCTGACGATAGGCGTCGAAGACACCGTCGAGGTGCTTGAGCGCGCTGATCAGTGAGTGCAGGTGGGTCGGGTCGGCCAGCTCGACGTCGAAGGACATGCGGCTGACCCGGTCCGGTGTCGTGGCCGTCCGGGCGGCCACGATGTTGAGGTGGTGCTCCGAGACGACCCGGGACACGTCGGCCAGCAGGCGGGAGCGGTCGAACGCCTGCACCTCGATCGTGGCCACGAACACGCCGTCGTTGCCCCGGTCCCACTCGACGTCGATCAGACGCTCGCGGGAGCGGTCGGCCAGCGCGGCCGCGTTGGCGCAGTCGGCCCGGTGCACCGAGACGCCCCGGCCCTGGGTCACGAAGCCGACGATCTGGTCGCCGGGCACCGGGGTGCAGCAGCGGGCCAGGTGGATCATGACGTCGTCGAGCCCCTCGACGTAGACCCCCGTGCCCGTGCGACGGCCCTGCCGGGACCGGCTCGTGCCCGGGAGGGCGGTCGTCGGCAGCTGCTCGTCGGCGTCCCCGCCGCCGCGCAGTGCCTTGGTGAGGCGCTGGACGATCGACTGGGCGGAGACCTGGTTCTCGCCGATGGACGCGTACAGCGCGTCGAGGTCGGCGAGGTTCATCGACTCGGCCACCTCCGTCAGCGCCGAGGAGCCCAGGAGCTTGTGCAGCGGCAGCCCGTCGCGGCGCAGCGCGCGCGCCAGATCCTCCCGCCCGTTCTCTATGGCGTCCTCCCGGCGCTCCCGGGAGAACCACTGGCGGATCTTGTTGCGGGCGCGGGTGGAGGCGATGATCTGGAGCCAGTCCCGTGACGGCCCGGCCGTCGGCGACTTGGACGTGAAGATCTCGACGGTGTCGGCCGAGGTCAGCTGGGTCTCGAGCGGCACGAGCCGGCCGTTCACCCGGGCGCCGATGCAGCGGTGGCCGACCTCGGTGTGGATGGCGTAGGCGAAGTCGACCGGCGTGGAGCGGGCCGGCAGCGCGATGACCTTGCCCTTGGGCGTGAAGACGTAGACCTCGTCCTGCTCCAGGTCGAGCTTGAGGGCCTCGAGGAACTCGATCGGGTCGTCGGTCTGGCGGTCGACGTCGGCGATGCGTTGCAGCCACGCCATCTCCGAGGAGTGGTCCTCCTTGGACTTGTAGCCCCAGTGCGCGGCGATGCCGTACTCGGCCCGGTGGTGCATCTCCGAGGTGCGGATCTGGACCTCGACCGGCTTGCCGTCCAACCCGATGACCGTCGTGTGCAGCGACTGGTACATGTTGAACTTGGGCGTGTTGATGTAGTCCTTGAAGCGCCCGTGGACGGGGGCCCAGATGGCGTGGATGGCACCGAGCGCCGCCCAGCAGTCCTTCTCCGAGTCGACGACGACCCGGATGGCGACGAGGTCGTTGATGTCGTCGAACTCCTTGCCCCGGACCACCATCTTCTCGTAGATCGACCAGAGGTGCTTCGGCCGGCCGGTGACGTCGGCGGCGACGCCCATGTCGTCCAGCCGCTGGCGCACGTGGACGAGCACCCGCTCGAGGTACTCCTCCCGCTGCGGCGCCCGGGCCGCCACCATCTGCTCGATCTCGGCGTAGCGCTTGGGGTGCAGCGTGGCGAAGGCCAGGTCCTCGAGCTGCCAGCGCACCTGCTGCACGCCCAGGCGGTGGGCCAGGGGTGCGTAGACGTCGAAGGTCTCCTGGGCCGTGCGGCGCTGCTTCCACTCGGGCATGACGGCCAGGGTCCGCATGTTGTGCAGCCGGTCGGCCAGCTTGATCAGGAGGACCCGCCAGTCGTCGGCCATGGCGACGAGCATCTTGCGGATGGTGGCCGCCTGCTGGGCCTCCTTGGAGTTGAACTGGAGCCGGTCGAGCTTGGTGACGCCGTCGACGACCCGGGCCACGCCCTCGCCGAACGTCTGCGTGATCGCCTCGAGCGTGAGCCCGGTGTCCTCCACCGCGTCGTGCAGCAGGGCGGCGGCCACGGTCTGGGCGTCGAGCCCGAGCTCGGCCACGATCGTCGCCACGGCCACCGGGTGCGTGATGTAGGGCTCGCCCGAGCGCCGGAACTGCCCCTCGTGGGCCGTCAGCGCCGTGCGACCCGCCTCGACGATCATGGAGGTGTCCTCGTCGAAGCGGTGCGTGGCGAACTCGGCCAGCAGTGGTGCCAACAGGTCGCGCAGCGCCCGCTCGTGCACCCGCTCCAGCTCGAGCGCTGGGGCGTCCGTGGGAGTCACCCGGGCCAGGGCCGCCATCCACTCAGGCTACCCGCCTGGGGAAACACTCGACTCAGCGCCGGCGCTTCTTGCCCCTGCTCTGTCGGGGCCGAGGCGCGGCCGGTCCCGGCGCCTGCCCGTCCGCCGTCGAGCCCGTCGGCCGGTCCATCACGGTGGTCCCCGCGCCGGCGCCACCGTCACCCGCGCTGCTGCCCGAGCCCGGCCGGATCGGCCCGCTGCGCTTGGTGCCGCCGGACTTCTGCGCGGCAGTGCCGCCTCCCCCGCCGGCGCCCCGGCTGACCTGTCCGGACGCCGCCACGCTCATCTGGGTGCTCATGGTGGCGGCCTCGGCGGCCGAGTACCAGCCGTGCTGGTCGCCGCGCTTGGCCAGGCGGTCGGCGATGGAGATCCAGCGCTCCTCGCGCTCCTTCATCATGCAGAGCACCGGGGCGGCGATGAAGATCGACGAGTAGGCGCCGGAGAGCAGACCGACGAAGAGGGCGAGGCCGTAGGACTGCAGCGTCGTGGCGCCCAGGATCTGGGCGCCGATGAGCAGGATGGCCAGCACGGGGATGATGGCGACCATCGACGTGTTGATCGAACGGGCCAGGGTCTGGTTCATGGACAGGTTGATGAGCTGCGGGTAGGTCAGCCGCCCGCTGCTGCCGATGCCCTTGGTGTTGTCGCGCACGCGGTCGAACACCACGACGGTGTCGTAGAGCGAGTACCCGAGGATGGTCAGGATGGCGACGACGGTGTCCGGGGTGACCTGGAAATTGAAGATGGAGTAGATGCCGATGGCCACGAGGACGTCGTGGATCATGGCGACGAAGGCGGCCAGGGCCATCTTCGGCTCGAAGCGGATGCTGATGTAGGCCGCCACCACGATGAAGAAGATGATGAGCGCCTCGATCGCCTTGTCGGTGATGGAGGAGCCCCACGTCGGGCCGACCGTGGTGATGCTGATCTTGTCGGCCACCGTCTTGGGCACGGCGTTGGCCGGCACCGTGGTGGCGGTCACCGGGGCCGTGGTCGTGGTGGACCCCGCGGCGGCGCCCGCCTTGGCCGTCGTCGTCGTGGTGGGCTTGGCCGTCGTGGTGGTGGTCGGCTTGGCCGTCGTGGTCGTCGTCGGCGGGGACTTCGGCGCGTTCGCCGCGGTGACCTGCAGCAGCGCCTTCTTCACGTTCGTGCTTATGGCGTCCTGCTGCGCCTGCGACAGCTTGTTGATGTCGGACTGGACGTTGAGCGTCTGCCTGCTGCCGGTGCCGAGCAGTTCCACCGTCGGGTCGATGAGCCCGGTACCCTTCAGCGCGTTGGTGGCCTCGGTCTGGGTCACGCCGGGAGCGGCGATGGTCCACTCGGTCCCGCCCTTGAACTCGATCCCGAGGTTCAGCCCGCCCCGCAGCACGATCGAGATGACCCCCAGCAGGATGATGGCCGTCGAGACGCTGAACCAGATGCGGCGCTTGCCCACGAAGTCGAAGCGGGTCTCGCCGCGGTAGAGCCGGGCGATGGGTCCGTGGCCCCGTCGCGGCCTGGCCAGGAGGGCGCGGGCGGCGTCGTCGAGGCTGACGAGCTCCTCCTCGTCGAGGTCCCCGGTGTCGACGTCCTCCTCGAGCTGCTCGACGTCGTCCTCGCTGACGTCGTCGAGGGAGCTGCCGTCCTGTCCGTCCGGTCCGCCCGGTCCGTTCCGCCCCGGACCCCTGGTGTCGCTCACGAGCCACCACCCCCTGCGCCCACGGGGGCGGCGCCCACGGGGACAGCCGGTCCCGAGGCCTGTGGTCCCGCGCCGAGCCCGGTGGCGATGCTGAAGGCCCCGGAGCCCTGCAGGCGCGGGCTCTGGCCCAGGAGGATGACGAGGGGCCGCGTGTAGAACCAGGTGACGGCCATGTCCATGATCGTGGAGAGACCCAGGAAGAACGCGAAGCCCTTCACGTTCCCGACGGCGACGAAGTACAGCACGATGGCGGCCAGCAGCGACACGAAGTCGGCGGCCCAGACGGTCCGCCAGGCGCTCCTGAAGCCGCGGTCGACCGAGGTGCGGACAGACCGGCCCGATCTGGTCTCGTCCTTCAACCGTTCGAAGTAGACGATGTACGAGTCCACCGTGATGCCGATGGAGACGATCAGCCCGGTGATGCCCGCCAGGTCGAAGCTGGGGGCGACCGAGGTGTGCCCGAGGGCCGAGATGATCGCCCACAGCATCATCGCGGTGAGCAGCAGCCCGGAGATGACCACCAGGCCCAGCCCCCGGTAGTAGAGCAGGACGTAGAGCAGGACCAGAATGAGCCCGGCGATGCCGGCGCCCAGGCCGGCGACCAGCGCCGAGTGGCCCAGCGTCGCCGAGACGGTCTCCGAGGTGGCGGCCTTGAGACTGATGGGCAGGGCTCCGAAGTTCATCGCCTGCGCCAGGTTCTGGGCGTCCGACTGGGTCAGGCTCCCGGAGATCTCGCCCTTCCCGTCGAAGGAGGTGAAGCTGCTCTGGGTGGGCTGGATGATGGGCGCCGAGTAGACGACCCCGTCGAGCTCGATCCCGAGCAGCTGGTGGAAGTTCTCCTGTGCCACCTTGTCCCACAGGGACGAGCCCGGGCCGGTGAGCGTGTAGTCGACCACCCACTGGCCGGTCTGGTTCTGGGTGGCGGTCGCGCTGGCGATGGAATGGCCCGTCATCTGCGCCGGCCCGAGGACGTAGCGCTCGCCCCCGTTGGCACTGCCGCTGGCGGCGAGCCCCGGGAGGAGCACGGTGCTCTTGTCATAGTTGGGCATGTCGACGCTGGTCGAGGGGTACGCGATGTACTGGGAGTCGGGTGCCACGTTGTTCGACGAGTAGCCCGCGGACGAGTTGTTCGGCGTGACGGCGAGGTTGGCCTGCGTGAGCTGGGACGACGCCGTGCAGGCGGGAATGGGCTCGACCCCCCTCGGCAGGCTCGTCGCCTTCGACCCCTTCGGGACGCCCTCGGGGTAGGCGAAGCACTGCACCGGCCGGAAGTACATCCGTGCCGTCTGCCCGATCTGGGCCAGGACCTGCTGCGCGTTGGTGACGCCCGGGATGGACACCGAGATCTGGTTCTTGCCGGTGGTCTGCACCTGGGCGCCGGACACGCCGAGGCCGTTGACCCGGAGGTTGAGGATGTTGACCGTCTCGTCAAGGTCCGACTGGCTGACATTGTGGCCCTCGGCGGTGTAGACGACCGCGACGCCTCCGGCGAGGTCCAGTCCGAGACGCGGCGACCACTTCGCAGCGAACACGGCGGCGAACGATCCAATGGAGATCGCCACCACCACCAGCACGCTGATGAGCAGGTTGCGCCGCTGTCGTCGCTGGGCCCGTCCCCCCGACTTCGGGCTCACGCCTCTTCAGCCTCCCCGCCCTGCTCACCACTGCTGGGAGCACCGTCGCCACCGACATCGTCGATGTCGGCCTCGTCACCCGCGTCGTCGACGTGGCGCACCACGTCCTGGACTGGCTGGTCCTTGATCCGGAAGTCCTCGATCGGCTCGATCTTCCTGGCGATGGCCTGGCGGACGAACACGATCCGGGTGGGCTGGGGGCCATCGAGGTTGCCGTCGTCCCCGAGCGCCCCGGTCAGGAGGGTGTAGCGGTCGCCGTGGATCTCGAGCACCGTGCCGATGACGCCACCGACGGTCTGCACCTCGTCCCCGACCTCGATCCCGGAGCCCTGGGCGTCCCGGGCCGCCTTCGCCTTGCGCTGCTGCGGCTTGATGAAGAAGAAGTAGCCGAGGAGCCCGATCGCCACCAAGGGCAACAGGGTCAGCAGCGGGCTCGAGCTCTTGGTGGAGGTGGCGGCGACCACGAAGTGGACCAGCGCCGGGGTTGATGTCATGGGAGATCCTTGGACCGAAATGGGTGCGAAGCGCCACCCTAGTGCGTGCGTTCCGGCTCTCCCGGGCACTGTGCGCCCGCGCCGCCTCCAGAAGGCCGGCTCCCGAGGGGCCCCGGTCCCGGTGGCCGGTGCTCCCCGCCCGGGCCCCGCCGGGCGCCGTCGCCTCCCGGCGGGGACAACGGCCCAGTTCCGGACCCGGAAGCACGCAACCGAATTGCAACCCAAAACGGCCGCCGATGCGACAGCGCTTGTGCAGAGTTCAGATCATCAGTACAGCAACCTCACGGTGCGTGGTCGTTCAGAGGGGGGCGACCAAGGTGGGAAATCCGCAGAAGGGGAACGGAATCTCACGAGGGGGACACCGGGGGGAAGTACAGCGAATGGTGCGCCGGCCTCATGAGGCCGTCGGTCGGAGCGATCCGGGGGGAACCGACGACCCGGGCCGGCGCACTTTTCGCTGCCCGTGCGCTTCCTGAAGGTGCCGGCCTCCGGGCATCGGCGCGTTTTCCCAGGCCACAGGGCCGACGAGGGTGGAACAGGGGTGGCGGGCCGCCCAGAATCGAATTGCCGGCCTGATCAGGAGCTTCACGATTCGGCGCCCGCGCCGATTATTCACGTGGAAAGCACTGTTTGCCCAGTACAGTTGCGTCCTGATGCGAGAAAGCCATACCTCCGTGCTGGTCATCGAGGACGAGGCGGACATCCGCCAGCTCCTGAGGACCCTGCTGGAGCGGGAGGGCTTCGCAGTCTCGGAGGCGGCTGAGGGCCGGGACGGGGTCCGCCAGTTCCACCAGCGGCACCCCGACATCGTGATCCTCGACGTGGGGCTCCCCGACCTCGACGGCTGGCAGGTGCTCGAGCGGATCCGGGACATGAGCGACGTGCCGGTTCTCATGCTGACCGCCCTGGGCACCGAACGCGACAAGGTGCGGGGGCTCAACGCGGGTGCCGACGACTACCTGACCAAGCCGTTCGGGAAGGTCGAGCTCCTGGCCCGCCTGCAGGCCATCAGTCGTCGCCAACGGTCCAACGGTGACGTGGTGACCACGTTCGACGACGGCACGCTGCATCTCGACTTCGCCCGGCAGGAGGTCGTGGTCGACGGCGACTCGGTCGTCCTCACCCCGACCGAGTACCGCCTGCTGGCGACCCTGGCCCGCCACCAGGGCCAGGTCCTGTCACCTGACCAGCTGATTGAGCTGGCCTGGGACGACCCGAGCGGGCTGGCGCCCTCGCGGGTCAAGTACGCCGTGCTCCGGCTCCGGCGCAAGCTGGGCTGGGGCGAGGGGGACGACACTCCGATCGAGACGGTGCGGGGTTTCGGCTACCGGTACCGCTCTCGGATGCGGTGACCGGCCCGCGCCAGACCAGTCCCGACCCTTCTGGGCGTCGCGAGCCGCAGATGCCCGCAACTGCCCTGCCCATCGGCTTCTCGGGCTCCATGCGCGTCCGGTTGCCGGTGTTCGCCCTGGTCGCGATCGGCACCGTCCTCATCGCGGTGATCCCGTTCCCCCACGACGCGCGGCGCGAGATCTCGCTCGCCGGCGTGCTCTTCTTCGTGCTCGTGGCGGCGGCGTTCCTGCTGCCCTGGGAACGGCTGCCCGACTGGGCCTGGCTCATCATCCCCGTCGGCTACATCGCCGTCATCGCCATCATCCGCGACGCCCAGGGCGGCAGCGACACCGGGCTCGTGGCCGTCTACCTCCTGCCGATCGTGTGGCTGTCGCTGTACGGACGACGGCTGCACCTGCTGGTGGGACTGTTCTGCCTGGACCTGGCCCTGCTCGTCCCCCTGCTCCTGGTCGGGCCGCCGAAGTACCCGACGATCGAGTGGCGGCAGGTCATCGTGATGGCCACGGTGGCAACGCTGGTGGCCTCGACCGTCTACACCATGGTGTCCCGGGACCGGGACTTCCTCAGCGACCTGGCCCAGCAGTCCCGCATGGCCCGCCGCAACGCCCGGGAGGCCGATTACGCCCGCGACCGCCTCGAGACCCTCCTCCGGGCGGCGACCGGCAGCGCCATCATGGGCGTCGACCCCGCCGGGACGGTCACCTTCTTCTCCGCCGGCGCCGAGCAGATGCTGGGTTATCGGGCGGCCGAGGTCGTGGGCATCCGCTCCATCGCCGACTTCATCGACCCGGCGCAGATCGACGAGCGACGCCAGACGATCGATGCCATGCGCACCGCCCTCGAGCCCATTGACGCCGAGGCGGCGGCGGAGGTGCCCTGGACCGCCACCCGCAAGGACGGCCAGCAGCGCCGCTGCGTCGTGCGGGTCCGGGCCCTGCCCGTGCCGACGCCCGACACCTCCCTCGACGAGGAGTGGGGGGACGACGATGAGTCGCCCGACGGCCCGGGTTCGGCGGCTGGGTCTGCTGGGTCTGCTGGGTCTGCTGGGTCTGCGCCGGCGGCGCCGGGGGCGTCCTCAGGGTCCTCGTCGTCGCCGAGCTCGTCGACCTCCCCCGGTCCGGGCTCCGGAACCAACGGCCACGCCGAGCTCGACGACGCGCTGACCCCGTCGACCGGTGGCTACGTGGTGGTCGCCATCGACGTGACCGAGCGCGAGGAGCTGGCGGCCGACCGGGAGCGCCTGTTCGCGATCCAGAAGGAGGTCACCCAGTCGCTCATAGAGCAGAACAACCGTCTCCGCGAACTGACCCAGATGAAGGATGACGTGGTGGCGACGGTCTCGCACGAGTTGCGGACACCCATCACCTCCATCCGCGGCTTCGTCGAGCTCCTGCTCGACGCGTCGTCGGAGCTGACCGAGAGCCAGATGCGCATGCTCCAGACGATCGAGCGCAATGCGGAGCAGCTCCAGCGGGTCGCCGAGGACCTCCTGGCCGACCCGGGCGCGGGCCGCGGCTTGCGGGTGGCGTTCACCGAGCTGGACCTGAGCCGCCTGGCCGACGAGGCGGTCCACGCGATCCAGACGTCCGCAACGGTGGCGGGCATCAGGCTCACGATCGATGCCGGCGACGAGGTGCTCGTGTTCGGCGACCCCACCCGACTGCACCAGCTGTTCGGCAATCTCCTCTCCAATGCCATCAAGTTCTCGCCGCGCGGAGGGCGAGTCCATGTGATCGTCGACACCATGGACTCGTACGCCCGGGTGCGGGTCATGGACGAAGGTCCTGGGATCCCCGTGGGAGAGCGCGACCAACTCTTCGAGCGCTTCTACCGCCTCGCCTCGTCGACGGAGATGGGTGTGCCGGGCACCGGGCTCGGCCTGGCCATCGCCAAGTCGGTCGCCGAGGCACACGAGGGGTTCGTCGACATCGTCGACACGCCGGGATGGTCGACCACGTTCAGTGTCCACCTCCCGCTTCGCACCTCCGTCACCTCGACCACCCCGTCCACCTCCGTCACCTCGACCACCTCCGTCACCTCCGCCACCTCCGTCACCTCGACTACCCCGTCCACCTCGTCGCCTTCCCCGTCCACCCCGGCGCCCTGACCCCGGACGACGTCGCGCGCCGGGGCCTCTACGCGGCCAGGAAACCTCCGGACTGGTGCGCCCAGAGGCGCCCGTAGACACCCGCTCGTCCAGCCGACAGCAGCTCGGCATGGGTGCCCTGCTCGACGACCCGGCCGCGGTCGAGGACCACGATGCGGTCCAACCGGGCGATGGTGGCCAACCGGTGCGCCACCACCAACGCGGTGGTGCCCTCCATCAGGTGCCACAGCGCATCTTGCACGAGCGATTCCGACTCGGAGTCGAGCGCGGAGGTGGCTTCGTCGAGCACCAGCACCCGAGCCCCCTTCGCCATTGCCTGCGCGATCGCCACTCTCTGGCGCTGACCGCCGGAGAGCTTCAACCCTCGCTCACCCACGATGGTCTCGTACCCGTCGGGGAGGCGCTCGACGAACTCGTCCACATATGCAGCACGTCCCACGGACCGCACGAGATCCATGTCCACCCGGTCCTCAGATGCCAGCCCGTAGCCGATGTTCTCCGCGATCGTGCGGTGCAACATCTGTGGATCCTGTGGGACGTACGCGATGTGTCGTCGCAACGAGTGCTGAGTGACCTCGGCGATGTCCTGCCCGTCGATTGCGATGACGCCGTCGTCACGTTCGGCGAAGCGGAGCAGAAGCTTGGTCAGGGTGGTCTTGCCCGACCCTGAGGGGCCCACGAGACCCACGTGCTCCCCTGGTTCGATATGCAGATCCAGCCCTTCGAAGAGGGGTGCGCCGGAGCGATAGGAAAAGCTCAGGTCCCGGAATTCCACGAGACCGCGAGGTACCACCAGGTCGGGCGCGCCAGGGGCGTCGACGATCTCGGGTTCGGTTGCGGCGATCCCGGCGAACTTGGCGCAGCGGCCGATGGCACGAGACATCAGTCGTATGAACTCGAAGGACTCCTCCAGGCTCGTTCCGACGAAGGTGGCGTAGAAGAGGATCAGGTAAACCACGCCGGCCGCCGCGATGTGGCGCAGCGCGAGCACCACGCCCACCGCGACCGCGGCCCAGTTGAAGAAGGCCATGGCCGACTCCATCTGCAACCTGGTAGCCGTGAACACCCGACGGGCGCGCAGGTCGGCACTCATCGAGTCACCCACGAGCAACCCCACGTTGGCACGCTCACGGGCTTCGGCAGCCTGTGATCGCACCGTGGTCAGGTTGGCGATGGTGTCGGCGATGACTCCGGTCGCCCGAGAATGCGCGTCGGAAAATTCCTTCTCCGCAACGACGACGCGGCCCATCCGGCGGTGCAACACGGCTACGAAGACCGCGACCAGTCCCGCCATGACCAGCGCGACAGGCCAGGCGACGATCCCGAGGACCACGATGGCGCCGAGGGTCGTGACGCTGATGCGCAGGATGCCCCACACCATGGCGTCGATCAGCTCGACAAAGGCCCAGCTCGAGGTCTCGAGCGTGGCGATCACCTCGCCCGACGGCCGGTCGGTGTGCCACCCGTGACTGAGCCCGATCAGATGGTCGTAGCCGTTGGTGATGGCACGACCGAAGGATCGCAGTGTTGCTCCCCAGTTGAGCCAGCCACCGATCCGCCCGAAGACGGTGGCCGCGACAAGTACGACGGCATACGCAACGATCAGCGGTCCGAAGGTGTGCCACAGGTCCTGCGACTGGTGCGGCTCCATGTCGGCGATCCGTCCCAGCAGGGCGGCAAAGATCAGTGGGGCGGCGACGGCGTTGGCCAGCGTGCCCAGCACGATGGCCGCGCAGCTCCCAGCGAACGCGGCGCGATCGGGCCGCATCTGGCGCCAGCAGTATTCGAGCGTCGCTCTGTTCGATGCATTCGGGAAGAGGGTCCGTTCACCCATGGGGCTCTCCTGTGGGGAGGGTCAAGTGGAATGGGGCGCACCGGGGGGTGCGCAGTCAGGGTCGTCGCGGCAGTTGGGCTGCGAGGCCTACCGGGCGTGGCCCGGTCGGTGTTGCGAGACCGGGATCAGTGACCGGTCGGGCGCGGGGCCGGCCCGGCGATGCGGGACCTCCCAGTGGCTGCACCGAGCACGGGCGGCAGGACCACGAAGGTGGGCGGAGCCAACTGTGAACTCGTCATGCCTGCCATCTGGTCACCTCGCTTCCGTCTCATGGTGCAACCCTGCCACGGTAGCGCATCGTCGCAAGGGCGCGCGCACATCGTTCGCGGCGGCGGACGCCTTGCCTAAAACAGCGGCGGCGGCGCAGGCGATGCGGGTGCTCCGGGCGTACCGGGCGTACCGGACACCCCCGGCGGCCCTTCGTACCCGAGGTGGGCCCAGGCGCGCTGGGTCGCGACCCGGCCGCGCGAGGTGCGCTGGATGAGGCCGCTCTGCACCAGGTAGGGCTCGTAGGCGTCCTCGATCGTGTCGGACTCCTCGCCGACGCACTGGGCCAACGTCGTCAGGCCGACCGGCTGACCCTCGAAGCGCCAGCACAGCGTGGTCAGGATGGCCCGATCGACCTTGTCGAGCCCCAGCTCGTCCACCCCGAAGAGCTCGAGGCCCTCACTGGCGGTGGCGCCGTCGATGTAGCCCTCGCCACGCACCTCGGCGAAGTCCCGGACCCTCCGCAGGAGCCGGTTCGCCACACGCGGCGTGCCCCGGGAACGCTCAGATATCCGGATGGCGCCCTCGACGTCGATCTGCACCTTCAGGATGCGGGCCGACCGCTCGACGATGGAGCGCAGGTCCGCAGGGTCGTAGAGGTCCAACCGCCCGACGAAGCCGAAGCGGTCCCGCAGGGGACCCGACACAAGGCCGGTACGGGTGGTCGCGCCGACCAGCGTGAACTTCGGCAGCTCCAGCCGTATGGATCGAGCGGTGGGCCCCTTGCCGATCAGAATGTCGAGCCTGCCGTCCTCCATGGCCGAATAGAGCATCTCCTCGACGGAACGGTGCAGGCGGTGGATCTCGTCGATGAAGAGCACGTCACCGTCCTGCAAGTCGGTGAGCAGCGCAGCCAGATCACCGGCCCGCGTCAGCACGGGCCCCGCGGTGATGCGCAGGCCGGCTCGCATTTCGGCGGCGACGATGCCGGCCAGCGACGTCTTGCCCAGACCGGGGGGGCCGGCGAAGAGGATGTGGTCCACCGCCTGGTGCCGCTGGCGGGCCGCCTCCAGCACGATGCTGAGGTGCTCGACCAGCTGGGCCTGGCCGACGAACTCCGACAACGAGCGAGGTCGGAGCCCAACCTCCTCGAGCTCCTCGTCCTGATCGGAAGCCGCCGGGTCTACGACGCGAGGGTCTCCGGTCCCCACATCGTCGGTGTCGGGACCTTCAGCCGTGACGGCCAGGACCTCGCGGCGAGCCCGAGGGCTCACCGGCTGGCCAGCTCGCGCAGCGCGAGTCGGAGCATCTCTTCCACGCCGACATCGTCGCGTAGCCCGTCGAGCGCACCGCGGATCTCCTCGGGCGCGTAACCGAGCTCGCTCAGGGCCGCCCTTGCCTCGGCGCGCGAAGTCCGGGATGGCCGTTGCGCCTGATCGTCTCCGGACAGAGCAGCGCCGCCAATCTCCAGTGAGAGGTCGGGCAGGTCGAGGCGACTCTTCAGCTCGATCAGCAGGCGAGCCGCAGTCTTCCGACCCACACCGGGAACCGTGCAGAGCGTCTCGATGTCGTCCTCCAAGACCGCCGTGGACAGCGCCGCCGGTGAGAGGACCGCCATGATCGCCAGCGCCAGGGCCGGGCCCACGCCGTGCGAGCCCAGCAGCACTTCGAAGCACCGGCGCTCGTCGTCGTGCACGAAGCCGTAGAGGACGATGGCATCCTCCCGGACGTGGGTGTGCACGAACAGGCTGGCCTCGGTCGTGGTGCCAGACGTGATCAATGCGGCCGCCGTCGCCGGCGTCACGGTCACCCGGTAGCCGACGCCCGCCACGTCGACGATCACCTCGCACTCACCGGTTCGCAGCACGACGGGCCCTCGCAGCAGTCCGATCACGTCTCGCTCCTCACGTCTCGCTTCCTTCCCTGACGAGTGCGGCATGGACGGCACGGCGCAGCGGCACCGTCGTGAGATGGCAGACGGCCAGCGCCAGCGCGTCGGCGACGTCGGGCGGGCCGTCGATGGCGGGCAGCCCGAGCACCTGGGCGACCATGCGCTGCACCTGCTCCTTGGTGGCGGCCCCGTAGCCGACAAGGCCCTGCTTGACCTCGTTGGAGGTGTACTGAACGACGTCGCACCCGGCTGCGGCGGCGACCAGCAACGCCAGGCCGCTGGCCTGACCGACCGACATGGCCGTCTTGGCGTTGACCTGGAAGAAGACTCGCTCGACGACGACCACCCGTGGTTTGAGCTCTTCGACCAACGCTCGCAATTCCGTGTGCAGGATCAACAGGCGCTGAGCGAGCGGGACGGCCGGGTCGGTCTCGACCACGCCTGCCGCGTAGGCACGCAGGGCGCTGTCGCCCTCGCCGCGGCCCACCATGCCGTAGCCGCACCGGGACAGCCCGGGGTCGATCCCCAATACGAACATGCGTTCGTAGGTTAGTCGGGCTTGCCGGCCGGGGGGCGGACCCCGAGGCGTCGGGCACGCCGGCTCGGGAGTCGGGAGTCCGGAGTCGGGGGTCGGGGGTCGGGGGTCGGGCTGGCCGGTCAGCCCTCGAACGCGGCGAGAACCTCGTCAGAGATGTCGGCGTTGGAGTGCACGGCCTGGACGTCGTCGTGGTCGTCGATGGCCTCGAGCAGGCGCAGGACCTTCTTGGCCTCCCCCTCTTCGGGGACGGGCACGAGGGTGGTCGGCTCGAGTGACAGGTCGACGGACTGTGGCGTGATGCCGGCGTCATCGAGTGCCTGACGCACGGACTCGAGATCAGCCGGGGCTGTGGTCACCACCCAGGCGGCACCGTTGCTCGACATGTCCTCGGCCCCGCCTTCCATGGCGATCTCCATGACCTTGTCCTCGTCGTTGTCGAGGCCGACCGTCACGATGCCCTTGCGCTCGAACTGCCACCCAACCGCCCCGGGCTCGGCCATGTTGCCGCCGTTGCGGCTGAAGAGATTGCGCATCTCGGCGCCGGTCCGGTTGCGGTTGTCCGACAGGGTCTCGACCATGATCGCCACGCCGCCGGGGCCGTAGCCCTCATAATTGATGGACTCGTATCGCACGCCCTCGAGGTCGCCGGTCCCCCGCTTGATCGCCTTCTCGATGGTGTCGAGCGGGACGCTGGCCGCCCGGGCCTTCTGGTAGGCGGTCCTGAGCGTGGCGTTGGAGTCGAGGTCGCCGCCCCCGTCCCGCGCCGCCACTTCGACGAGGCGGATGCACTTGGCGAAGATCTTGGCGCGCGCCTTGTCCTGAGCGCCCTTGCGGTATTTGGTGGTCGCCCACTTGGAGTGTCCCGACATTTCGCACCCGATTGTATCGGCGCGGCGCAGGTGCAGGTCAGGGGCTGGGCGGGCCGGCCCCGGAGACACCATTCGGCGGCAGGGCCGGAGGCGGCCCACCTCGGGTGCCGGGTGGCGGCCTGGAGGACCGCCTCGACCTGGCCCGCCACCTGCTCGTCGCCCGCGGCACCCGCACCGGTCTGCATCGTCGCCATCAACAGTGAGATCACGATCACTGCCATGCCGCCGGCCGTCTGACCCGGATGGATGTCCCGGCGCACACGGCCTCGGAGCTGCTGAGCGCTGTGGTCGAGGCGACCGACGTGCGCTGCCGCTGTGAAAGGGGAGGCCCGCCGCCTCGATTGGGCGGCATGACGATCAGGTCGGGAGCCGTGACACGTTGGCGATACCCGCCCGCGCCGATGTGGTCGCGTCGACCATTCCGGGGGCGCGACTGGTCACCCTCGAGGACAGAGGGCACATGCTGTCGTTGGAGGACCCCGGCCCAGTGACCGACGAGGTCGCGCGAGCCGGCAAAGCCTGAAGGGCGATGCGGGGAGAGGGCCTGCGGATCATTTCCGCGGCGGTCTCCAGGTCGGTGAGGGGGTGGACACAAAGGCCCGTCCCTGCGGGCTGACGAAGCGGACCTCCGCTTGTGCATCGCCGTCGAGCCTCCAGCCCAGTTCGTGCACACGGCTGTGGTGCGCCACGCAGAGGGTCAACAGGTTGGACATGACCGTCGGACCCTGTTTGGAAGCCCAGACCACGTGATGGACGTCGGTCACGTTGCGGCAGGTGCACCCGGGGAACCGGCAGCCGCCGTCGCGACGCCGGATCTCGATGCGCTGTGCATCTGAGGGATCTCGCTGCAGTGCCTTCTGGTCCAGACAGGTGCCATCGGGAGCGTCGAACGACATCGTGATCTGCGCGTTGCACGCAAGGCGGCGGGCAACCTCGGCCGAGATGGGGCCCACCCCCTCGATGGAGGCGTGGCCGTATCCATCGCCATAGAGCAGACGGTCCAGGTCCGTGTGGATGACCATCGTGGCCTGGCCGCCCCCGTGCCCGGCGCCGCCGGCGCCGCCCGCACCGCCCGCACCGCCCGCACCGCCCGCGCCCCGCCGCCCACGTTCGAGGCAGATGTCGAGCAGCGCATCGGCGCAGCGGCTCTCGAAGCGCACGTAGTCGGGATCGCTGGTGCTCGGGTGATCGTGACGTCGAGCGCGGCCGATCACCGCCGCCTTGACCAGCGCGTACGAATCCTTGGTGAGCTGCGCCCAGAGGAGGCAGCGCTGGTCGTCGAAGCGCACGAAACGTCGCCGGAACTGCGCCGCCGACTCGGCGTCGGTCGCCCCCTTCATGTCGGTAGCCAGGCGGTGGGCCTGGTCCGGCGTCCAGTGCTCGGACGCACGGGCGAGCTCGGCGTCGGTCTCGGGGGTCGCGACGGCGGCGAGCGGAGCGAACACGTCGAGGGTCAGGCGGCCATCCGAGAGAGCGTCGGAGAGAGCGGGCAGCTCCCCCACCCTCGCGGCCGCCTCGAACAGCTTCCGTGCCCGGGATCGGCTCACGTGACAGTGGGCCACCAGCCAGTCCGGCATGGACAGCGAGCCGTCACCCCGCCAGGCCTCGGCGCCGGCGAACTCGGCGATCTCCCTGAGCATGGCGCCCTCGTGCTCGGAGATCACCCGTTGGTGCCGGGCGATGCTCTCCGCCAGCTCCTTCGACCGAGGGTCGCCGCCGTAGTCCCGGCACTTAGGTCGGCTCGAACGGCCCCGGGGTCCGCCGGGCGGGGTGGGGGCTGAAGCCGAGGCGGCGGTTCCCATACATCTCGGAACGGTCTCGGTGCGGGGGAAGTCGACCGCGTTGTTGCGGCGGACCAGGATTCGGCGTCTACCCGAAGAGGCTCCCGGCCCCGGGGCCGCCGCACATCTGCGCGAACAGCCCGTGCACCCGGCGGTCGGGCGTCAGCTCCGGGTGAAACGACGAGGCCAGCACCGTGCCCTGACGAACCAGCACCGGCACGTCGTCTAGGGTGGCCAGCACCTCGACGTCGTCACCTACCGATACCACCAGCGGCGCCCGGATGAAGACGGCGGGGAGCGGGGGCCCCTCTCCGGAGCCCAAACGCACCTCGCTCTCGAACGACTGCTGCTGACGGCCGTAACCGTTGCGGCGGACAACCGCATCGAGCACGCCGAAGGTGCGCTGGTCGGCGCGCCCGTCGAGCACCTCACACGCCACGAGGACCAGGCCGGCGCAGGTGCCCAGGATCGGCAGACCCAGTCCCAGTCGCTCGGCGACCGCGCCGAAGAGCCCCGTGGACTCCAGCAGCATCGACAACGTCGTCGACTCCCCCCCGGGCAGCACGAGCCCGTCGAGCCCGTCGAGATCGGCCGGTCGCTTCACGAGCCGGGCCGAGCAGCCGACCTCGGCCAGCGCTGCGGCGTGCTCGCGCACGTCACCCTGGAGGTCGAGTATGCCGATCAGCGGCAGCGGCAGCGGCAGCGGCCCCGGTCGGCCCTTGGAGCCCGCTACCACCCCCGGTCGGCGAGATGCTCGCCGTACTGCGATGCCTCCAGCCCGCGCATGGCTTCACCGAGGCCACGCGAGACCTTCGCCACGTGCTCCGCGTCCTGGAAGTGCGCGGTCGCCTCCACGATCGCCGAGGCCATGCGGGCGGGGTCCGACGACTTGAAGATCCCGGACCCGACGAACACGGCCTCCGCCCCGAGCTGCATGACCAACGCCGCATCGGCCGGCGTCGCGATGCCGCCCGCGCAGAACAGGGGCACCGGGAGTTTCCCGGTCGAGTGGATCTCCTGCACCAGACCGACCGGAGCAGAGAGCTCCTTGGCCCAGCCGTACACCTCGGCGGAGTCGGCCTGCGTGATGGAGCGGATCGCTCCGAGGATGGAGCGCAGGTGGCGCACCGCCTCGACGATGTTGCCGGTTCCGGCCTCGCCCTTGGAGCGGATCATCGCCGCGCCCTCGCTGATGCGGCGCAGCGCCTCGCCCAGATTGGTGGCACCGCACACGAACGGCACCGTGAAGGGCCACTTGTCGATGTGGTACGCCTCGTCGGCCGGCGTCAGCACCTCCGACTCGTCGACGAAGTCGACCCCGAGGGACTGCAGCACCTGCGCCTCGGCGAAGTGACCGATGCGGGCCTTGGCCATGACCGGGACGGTCACTGCCCCGATGATCCCCTCGATCAGCAGCGGGTCGCTCATCCGCGCCACGCCGCCGTCACGGCGGATGTCGGCCGGGACGCGCTCGAGCGCCATGACCGAGACGGCGCCGGCGTCCTCGGCGATCTTGGCCTGCTCGGCGTTGACGACGTCCATGATCACGCCGCCCCGCAACATGTCGGCCAGTCCCCGCTTGACGGTGAAGGTCCCGGTTGTCATGGCTCCAGTCTACGAGGGTGGGCCGCCCCTTCTCACCACAGGCTCAGAGTGGCGGCCCTCACCGAGGTCGCATCGAGATCCCCAGGCACCACGGGGTCACCGCGGTGCCCCACCGAGGGGTCGATCCACACCCAGCGGGTGGACCCGAACCGGGACGGGGAGGCGAAGAGGGAGCCCTCGGCCGGCGCGGGGGCGTCCATCATGACCCGGAGCGCATCGAGCAGGCCACGGGGGTACCGCACGGCCGACGCGCCCACGACGTCGGCTCGATACTCCCGGTGCTCCCCGACGCAGCGCCGCAGCGTCTTCTCCCCCCCGAAGAGCGTGCCGAGCGTGATCCCGACACACGACACGCCGTTGTCGCCCCGCTTGACGTGGGCCAGTTCGTGGGCGATCACGCCTTCGAGCTCAATGGGGTCGAGCCAGCGGAGCAACCCGGTCGTCACGACCAGGTCGGACCGGCGCGCGTCGCGGCCCAGCGCGCAGGCGTTGGGCACCTCGTCGTCGACGATGTGCAGCGACGGCATGCTGAGGCCGAAGGTGGCGCACAGCCCCTCGGTGACGTTGTAGAGGCGCGGGTCGTCGTGCTCCTCTATCGGCACGGCGCCGATACGCCGCAGGGCCATGGCCGGCGCGAGCCGCCACACTCCGTACATGAACGCCGCGCCTGCGACGATGAACGCGGCGACGCCGGCGATCGGAGAGACGGCCACCAGGAGGAGCGCACCGAGGAGGAGTGCGGGAATGGCTGCCGTCCAGGCGCACAACCTGATGGCCCGGCGGCGGTTGGCCGCGACCTCACCCGGGTAGACCTGCGGCGCACCGAGGCCGGGGTGCACCTCGAGCGGCTCGAGTGCCGGAGGTGGCGCGACCGCGACCGCCGTGCGCGGCTGCTCGCCGCGCGGCCGGGACCCGGACCGGGAGCGGTTGCCGCCGCCCTTTCCCGAACCTCCGCCCGATCGCTGCCCGCCTCGCGAGCCCTGGCTCTTGCGCTGCCCGTTGGCACCGCCGCCGCCGTTGCCGCCGCCGTTGCCGCCGCCGTTGCCGCCGCCACGGCCACTGCCGCCGCCCGACCCCGAGGCGCTGCCTGCTCCTCCGCCACCTCCGCCGCCGGCGGGCCGGCTCCGGTTGCGATTCCGGTTGCGGTTCCGATTGCGGTTTTCTCCGCCGCCACGCCCGGCACCGCCGCCCGAGCCGCCCGAGCCGCCCGAGCCCCCGGGGGCGCCACCGCCGGCGCTGCCGCCACGGGGCGGCGTTCCTGAACTGTCGCTCTGATCGGCCATGGGGACGCCAGCCTACGGCACGGGCGGTGGGCGCCACCGCCCTGGACGGGGCTCAGCCCCGGGTGCCACCCCTACCCGGGTACGCCTCGATCGCCCGCCTGTACACGTCGACATAGCGCTCGGCGAGCGTGTCCATCGACCAGTTGCGTGCGTACTCGAGGGACTCCTTGCGTGCCTCGGGCGCCGAACGCCCACTCCCCTCGACCGCATCGGCCAGCGCCACCCCGAGCGCTCGGGCCAGCGCACCCGCATCTCCGGGGGGCACCAGCTCGGCGTGCCCGCCCGCCGCCGACCGGTAGCCCTCGATGTCCGACGCCACCACCGTGCAGGCCGCCGCCATGCCCTCGAGGACCACCATGCCGAAGGACTCCCCGTGTAGCGACGGCGCACACAGGATGTCGGCTCCCGCCAGGCGCGACGCCACCTCCTCGTCGCTCAGCACCCCGAGCCACCGCACCCGGTCCGACTCGGGGTACCGCCGACGCTGCACCTCGCTGCCCGGGCCGTCGCCGGCCACCCACAGGACGGCCGGCCGCTCGACCATGGCGAACGCGTCGAGGAGGACGCTGAGGCCCTTGCGCTCCTCGTGGCGACCCAGGAACACCACGGCCGGGCGTCCCTCCTCGTCGCGCACCGGGTCGGCGGACTCGAAGCGCTCCATGTCGACGCCGTTGAAGAGCACCTCGAACTCGCCACCGCCGGCGCGCAGGCCGGTCCGACGCGCCGCCTCCGACACGGCGACGCGGATCTGCATCCGGCGCCCGACCAATGAGGCCAGGGGCTTGAGCACCGGCACCCACCGGCTCACCCCGGCCCGGTGGTACGTCCCGACCATGGGGAGGGGGGCCCTGAGCACGAGGCCGTAGGCCGCCATGGGCGCCAACGGCTCGTGCACGTGCACGACGTCGAAGCCGCCCGTCCGCACGAA